>ERZ1026944.260-NODE-260-length-24701-cov-7.493711_pt1 | contig 24701 bp, 23 predicted proteins | sample MGYA00519569_ERZ1026944 | MGnify/ENA primary metagenome ERZ1026944 (study PRJEB26926, sample SAMN06164618) | human gut metagenome | biome: ENVO:00009003; feature: ENVO:2100002; material: ENVO:00002003 | host: Homo sapiens | place: USA | collected 2012 ... | reverse complement strand
GACACCTTTGCGCAGAAGTCCTTGGCAACCTTGTAGTTGACATCGGCTTCCAGCAAAGCCATCCGCACCTCGCGCATGGCGGCTTTGATATCTGCCTCGGTCAGCTTACCGTGACCGCGCAGCTTTTTGAATACACCGGCAAGGCGGTCGGTCAGGGATTCAAATGCCATTGTGCGGTGCTCCTTTCAAAATTCGATCAGCTTTCGTTTGCTTCATCCATCGAGCGGATGATCTCCAGCATTTTTGTCAGCGTTTCCACATATTCCGTGGTGGTGATATTAGCGCGGGGGCCGGTGCACTCGAACCGGGTGTCAATGACCAGCTGTTCCAGCTGTTCCAGCTTCTGCTGTACCCGCCGGTAGCGGGCTGCAAAGCCTACCTTTTCTTCCAGTTCCTTCAGGGTGGTCTCACCGTGCTTGATGGCGTCCCGTGCGCCCTGCCGGGTAATGCCGAAGTTTTCGCCGATCTCGCTCAGCGAAAGATCATCGTTGTAATACTGGCGCAGCATCTCGCGCTGCTTCTGGGTAAGCACCTCGCCATAAAAATCCAGCAGATACCCCATTTCCAGATCTTTTGCCATTGCTGTTGACCCCCGGTGCTCTGCTGTCTGTGCTTGCTGTGTTGTAAAGTTTTTTTGCTTTACGGATGGAGTATACCAGAACCCCTGCCCCTTGTCAAGGGGATTTTGGAGTTTTTTCTGAAATATCTGCCCAAAATTCGCTGTTTTTGCCAAAAGGCATCTTGACGCAGCCGGGGGCTTTGCGTTAGGATAATAGTGTTGTATCCCAAGAGAAAGGAGTGCCCTTGTGCCGATCTACTCTAATTTTTACCAGACCCTTACCACTGCCTGCCCCATTGTGGAGCTGCGGGGCTATGCCGCCGCCTGCGGGCTGAAGGGGCATCTGTACGCGTATCTGGATTTTAACGGCCCCACCGGCACCGCCCGGGACGGCCTTGCCGAGGGGATGCTGGCCCTTGCCATTGAAAAAAAGCAGCTTGCCCCGGGGCAGCCCATCATTGAAGCAGCCTCCGGCCCCTTTGCCACCGCCCTTACGCTGGCCAGCCTGACCGCCGGGCACCCCATCGTGCTGGTGATGCCGGAGGATGCCCCTGCCCTGCGGCAGGAGTACTTGCTGCGGCTGGGTGCACAGATCCGGCACAGCCCTGCCCGCAGCGGTCTGGCCGGGGCACGGGCACTGGCGGCGCAGACCGCCGCCGCGAATGGCTGGTACTATATGAACTGGCTTGCCAACGATGACAACCCGGAATATCACCGCCGGGTCACCGGCCCTGCCATTGTGCAAAGCATTGCCCGGCAGAACAAGAGCCTTGTGGACGCCATTACCATCGGGGTGGGCAGCGCCGGCACGGTGACCGGCGTGGGCGAGACCATCAAGGCATGGACGAACGATGTGCGCATCGTGGCGGTGGAGCCGTATGAAAATCAGGTGCTGGGCGGCGGGCTTACCGGCCCCCACGGCATCCCGGATATCGGCTACGGCATCGTGCCGGAAAACTATAACAGTTATGTGGTGGATAACGTTTCTGCCGTGGCCAGCCGGGACGCCCAGCGGGCTGCCCAGCAGGTGCTACGCACCGATGCCATCCCCGCTTCGGTCAGCGCCGGTGCTGCCCTGCACGCCGCCGCCCAGCTGCTGGCTAACTGCAACAGCCGCGCGGCGCTGGCCATTTTCAGCGGACGCGCCAGCATCGTGTAAGCGGCTGCTTCTATCAATAGGAAAGAGGACGTTTTTCATGACCAAGGACATGACCAGCGGTGCTATTACGCCGTTGCTGATCAAATTTACCATTCCGCTGGTGCTGGGCAACCTGTTCCAGCTTACCTACAACGCCGCCGACAGTATCATCGTGGGCAAGTTTGTGGGCGAGGATGCACTGGCTGCCGTGGGCACCTCGAACCCCCTGATGACCCTTGCCATCCTGTTCATCAACGGGATGTGTCTGGGCGCGGGCATTCTGGTCAGCACCGCCTTTGGCGCGGGGGATACCGAGCTGGTGGAGCGTCAAGTATCCACCACTGCCATTGCGGGCACGGTGTTCTCTTTGACCTTCTCTGCCCTGTGCGTGCTGCTGGCAGACCCGCTGCTGCGGCTGCTGCAGGTGCCTGCGGCTATTCTGCCCATTGCGGTGAATTATCTGCGCATCGTGTTTGCGGGACTGATCTTCACCTTCTTCTATAATTTTCTTGCCGCCACCATGCGTGCGCTGGGCGACAGCAAGAGTGCGCTGTATTTTTTGATGATCAGCGCGGTGCTGAACATTGGCGGCGACCTGTTTTTTGTGGAGGCGCTGGGCTGGGGCAGCGAGGGCTGCGCCCTTTCCACCGTGCTCAGCGAGGCCGCCTGCTGCCTGCTGTGCGTGGTGTACATCCGCTATAAGGTACCAGTCTTACAGCTGGGCCAGCGGTGGCTGGTGTATGACGGCAAGCTGCTGCGCAAAACCGTAAGCTACGGCTGGGCCAGCGCCATGCAGCAGGCCACGGTGCAGTTGGGCAAAATTGCGGTGCAGGCCATCGTGAACACCATGGGCGTCAACGCTATGGCGGCCTTTACCGCCGCCTCCCGCATCGACGACTTTGCCTACACCCCGCAGCAGAACATCGGCCACGCCATGACCACCCTGATGGCGCAGAACCGGGGCGCGGGCAAGACCGACCGGGTACGGCAGGGCTACCACTGCGGTATGCGCATCGAATTCGTCTATGCGCTGCTGCTTACCGGTGTCTGCCTGCTGTTTGCCGAGCCCATCATCCGGCTGTTTGCCGCCGACCCTGCTGTGGTGGACCTTGGCGTGCGGTTTTTGCGCACCATCTCGCTGTTTTATCTGATGCCCGCCGCCACCAACGGCATCCAGGGCTTTTTCCGGGGCATGGGCGATTTGAAGGTCACCCTGAACAGCAGTATGCTGAACATGGGCGGTCGTGTGGCTGCCGCCGCATTGTTTGTGCTGGTGATGAAAATGGACATCGAAGCCTTGCCCTTCAGCTACGCGGTGGGCTGGCTGCTGATGCTGCTGTACGAGCTGCCCCTGCTGGTGCGTTTTCTGCGCAGCAGCGAGGTATAACGCCGGACGATTTTAATGGCCTCCGCTTTGCTCTGGCCATAAATCAAGGAATTATCGTTTTATTCAGGAACTCGGAGCGCCTGCGGGCGCTCCGAGTTCCTCTTTTCACGGGAAGGGGTCGTGGAGGGAAACGGCAGACGCAAAAACCGCCGTCTCCGGGCGGGAGGCGGCGGCAAAAAGCTTTATATGTTGTTTTTACTTGGTGCCGTAGATACGGTCGCCTGCATCGCCCAGACCGGGCACGATGTAGCCATTCTCGTTCAGGCGGTCGTCCTGTGCGCCCAGATAGATGTCCACATCGGGGTGTGCCTCGTGCAGAGCCTTGATGCCCTCCGGTGCGCCCAGCAGACCGATGAACTTGATGCGCTTTGCGCCGTGCTTCTTGATCTGGGTGATGGCGTCGATGGCGCTGCCGCCGGTCGCCAGCATGGGATCCAGCACCAGAACGTCACGCTCGGCGATATCCTGCGGCAGCTTGCAGAAGTACTCCACGGGCTGCAGGGTCTTTTCGTCGCGGTACAGGCCGATGAAGCCCACCTTGGCAGCGGGCAGCAGGGTCAGCATACCGTCCAGCATACCCATGCCGGCGCGCAGGATGGGCACCAGAGCCAGCTTGCGGCCTGCCAGCACCTTGGTCTTTGCCATGGTGATGGGGGTCTCGATCTCCACCTCTTCCAGCGGCAGATCGCGGGTAGCCTCGTAGCACAGCAGCGTTGCGATCTCGCCAACGAGGTCACGGAACTCCTTGGTGCCGGTCTGTTTGTTGCGCAGCAGGCTGATCTTGTGCTGCAGCAGCGGATGTTCAACGATCATCGGGGTCATAAAAACACGCTCCTTAATTTATATAGAACATTCTATCGGGTACTGATCTGTGGCCTTGCCCGCCCGGTGGGCGCACAAATAGCTTTTTTTCACAGAGAAGCTTGCAGTGCAAGCTTCTCTGTGAAATTACAAAAATTTCAATCAGCGGTTTTCCAGTGCGGTCAGCTTGTCGATGCGGCGCTGATGGCGGCCGCCCTCAAACTCGGTGTTCAGGAAGATATCCACCAGCTGGCAAGCAAGGCCTGCGCCCACTACGCGGCCGCCCATGCACAGGGCGTTGGCGTCGTTGTGGCGGCGGGTATACTCGCAGCTGAAGCTGTCGGAGCAGCAGCAGGCGCGGATGCCCTTGATCTTGTTGGCTGCCATACTGATGCCCACACCGGTGCCGCAGAACAGCAGTGCCTTCTCGCACTGGCCGCTCACCACTGCGTCACAGGCGGGCACAGCCATATCGGGGTAGTCCACGCTGTCGGTGCTGTGGGTGCCAAAGTCGATATACTCCAGACCAAGCTCCTCCAGATGTGCCTTGACAGCCTCTTTCAGTTCAAATCCGCCGTGGTCGGCGGCAAGTGCGATGGGTTTTGCCATGGAAAAACGTCCTTTCCCTGTGAGTGGTCACAGTTCCGCTTTTATTGTTTGTTTGCTGCGGCTTCGGCAGCCAGATGCTCCGCCCGCTCCCGCTCCGCCTGACTGAGACGGTGGTAGTCCGGCAGCAGCGCCTCCGGCAGCACAGCCTGCCCGGCTGCGGCCATCTGCTTTGCCACAAGTGCTACGGCAGCGGCACGGCCGCCCCGCAGCGCCGGGGGTGTTTGTAGCACGCCCGGCACATTGCTGTATTTATTATAGCACAGACCCGCGCCATCACCAACAAAAAACAGGGGCTTTTTGCAATTTTCTACAAAATCCGCCAGATCTGTCACCGCCCGGGCGTCATCGTCCAGCAGACGGGTGTGGGTGGCAAGGTCAAATGCAGCACTGTACACCTGTGCGCGGCGGGCGTCCAGTGCACAGAGCACCGTGCCCTCGCCGGTGTGGGCAGCGGCCAGCGCTTCCAAGGTAGACACCGGGGCGCACAGCGTCTCACGCGGGAAGGCCAACCCCTTGACGGCGGCCAGTCCGATGCGCAGGCCGGTAAAGCTGCCCGGGCCTGCGTTGACGGCGTACAGGTCGATGTCCGCACAGGTCAGCCCGCACAGCTTTAAGCAGGTGTCGATCATGGGCATCAGCGTTTCGCTGTGGGTCATGCCGCCGTCCAGATATACCTCGTACAGCAGGCGATCATCCTGCAGCAGAGCCACACCGGCGGTCTTGCCCGCCGTATCCACGGCCAGAATATTCATACCGTCACCCCCTCAATGGTGATCTTGCGGGTGGTATCGTCCAGACGTTCGATGTTCACCCGGATGGGGTTTTCCAGCGCCAGCAGGTCGGCAAAGTTTTCGCTCCACTCTGCCGCCACCACAGCGCCCTGATCCAGATAATCGTAGAAGCCTGCCGCACACAGATCGTTCTCGGTAGAAATGCGGTACAGGTCAAAGTGCGCCAGCGGGCGCGGGCCCCGGTAGTAGTTCACGATGGCAAAGGTGGGGCTGGACACCGGGTCGGTGCAGCCCAGACCCGCGGCAAGACCCTCGGTAAAGGCGGTCTTGCCCGCGCCCAGACCGCCGGTAAAGGCGATCAGTGCCCCGGGAGCCAGCACAGCGGCCATCCGCTTGCCCAGCGCCACCGTCTCGGCGCGGGAATGGGTGATATATTCTGACATGAAGGTTACCTCAATCGTTTCAAAAAAGGGATGGCAGACACTCTGCTATCCCTAAGTATAATATAAAACACACAAAAGTGCAATGGTCAGGCGGCAGCAGGGGTCTGCTGCTCTACGGCACTGTTCGTTGCCATGCCGGGCGCGGTGAACCGGGCAGCGGCATCGCCCTGAATGATGGGATAGGACGCCGCCGAGTGGGGATGCCGCCCGGTGTTCTGGTTGAGATACCACACGATGTCGTTTTCGCCATAGACCTCAAGGCCGTAATCAATGGCCTGCTGCAACGTCTCGCCCTCGATCATGCGGTTCACGGTCGCCCACAGCATACTGCGGGAGTACACACTGTATACGTTATTCACAAAGCCTACCACGGCCTTTGCCCCGCCGGAGAGCAGCCCGTCCGAAAGAGCGGTGTCCACATGGCCGCTGCGTCCGTAGAACTCGCAGGTCTCCGAAAGTACGATGGTGCCGTTCAGCTTACCGCCCCGGTAGGCATTGCCGAAAAAGTCCCCGGTGACGGCGTAGCAGCCGTTCACCTTGATGACCCGGTGGCTAAGCAGCTCCAAGCCGTAGCGCAGGTCGTTCCAGAAATCAGATTTTTCCAGCAGCAGGATGATGGGCGCGGTGGCCTGCTTTTTCCACAGCCAGCCGTACTCATAGGTATAGTACGCGCCGTGGGCGCTGAGGACGGCAAGGTCGTAGTCTGCCATCCGCTTCAGGTCGGAGACAGTCACCATCATGTCCAGATGGGTGTCCAGCCCATAGCCGTTCCAGTAGTCCTTCATATAAGAATAGTAGGGGTAGCGGTTACTGTTGACTCCATTATCAAAGGCATAGTAGATGACCGCATTGCCCACCGTGCCGTTCTCGGCAGCGAGCAGGGCGGGCGCATTCTCCATCTCCGGCCCGGGCAGGGCGGCGTCCGCCTCGCTCTCGGTGTCGGTGAGCAGAATACCGCCCAGTGCGCCGCAGCTGTAAGTAAAGCTTACCATGCCGTTTTTCGCATCCACATAGATGCTGTCCTTTTTCACAAGCCCCTGCGCCGCCAGTTCGTCCAGCTGCGCCAGCGCGGCGGCCTGACGCTCTTCCTCCGACATTCCGGCGTAAGCGGCACTGTCGGTCAGGGCGGTGACGGCGGCATCCGTCTGCTGCATCTCCTTTACCTCGGAAGCGGTCAGGGTCTGGGGGGTGCCGGTGGTTTCCTCCGGCGCGGCAGCCACTGCCGGGCACACTGCCGTAAAGGCCAGCGCAATGGCACACACCGCGCTGAGCAGACGGCGATAAAACGTATGTTCCATTTCTTCTTTTCCGTTCCTCTCCCCCGGCACACCGCCGGGGCTGTTGTGCGCAAGGCTGCGCCCACAGGTTCATTGTAGGCTGCTGCCGGAGCTTTGTCAAGCATCCCGGCAATGTTTTACCATTCCGTCACACCCGGCGCATTGCATTGGCGCAAAGGTTTGTGTATAATAGCAGTATGCTGGGTTTTTATCGCCTGTACGCAGGCACGTCCCGGCAGACTGTTCTGACGAAAGGCGGTGCTTTCTTTGGATAGCATTCGACAATATTTTAAGCGCACCGATAAGATGTATCTGCTGCTGTGCATTTTCAGCAGCGTGATGGCGGTGCTGGCACTGTCCTCCTGGGCAGCCAAGCAGGGCAACGGCTTTGCCACCGATGAGGTGACCGGTGCCATCATCGGCATTGGCGACTACCGCCGCGCACTGGTGCAGGCGGGCGCTGCCGCCATTGGCATCGTGATTGCGCTGCTGCTCTCCTGCGTGGACTACCGCAGCCTTGTAAAGGTGTGGCCGGTGCACGTTGTGCTGACGTGGGGTCTGGTGCTGCCCACGCTGGTCATCCGCAACGTGTCCATCGGCCCGCTGACCATCGGCTACAACGCCGGTGATACCGACAACTACTCCTGGTACAAGCTGGGTGGCTTTACCTTTCAGCCCACAGAGCTGGCAAAGATCAGCTTTATCCTGACCTTTGCCATGCACCTGAACAACGTGCGCAGCCGCATCAACGAGCCAAAAGAGCTGGCAAAGCTGCTGCTGCATCTGCTGGTGCCCATTGCCATCATCCATGTGCAGGGCGATGACGGCACCGCCATCATCTATGGCATCATCGGCTGCTGCATGATGTTTGCGGCGGGGCTGAGCTGGAAGTATATCTTTGCAGCCTTTGCGGCGGCGGGCGCTGCCGTGGCGGTGGCCTTTGCCTTTTTCAGCGATAAGATCGGCAAAGGATACCAGTGGTACCGCATTTTGGCGGTGCTGGACCCGGAAAACACCACCGGCTGGGCACCCAGCGAGACGGTATGGAAGAACATCATCTACCAGCAGCAGCGCGGCGAGATCGCGCTGGGCTCCGGCGGCATCTTCGGCAACGGCTTATTCGGAGGCAGGTATTACAGCGTGCCCAACGCCCACAATGACTTCATCCTCAGCTGGATCGGCAACGTGGCGGGCTTTGTGGGCTGCTGCGTGGTGCTGGGCGTTCTGCTGGCGCTGGTGATCAAGACCTTTGCCACCGGTGCCCGCAGCGAAGATCTGCTGGGCAGCTACATCTGCGCCGGTATCGGAGGTGCCCTGATGGCGCAGATCGCGGTGAACGTGGGCATGAATCTGCGGGTGCTGCCGGTCATCGGTGTCACCCTGCCCTTCTACTCCGCAGGCGGCAGCTCGGTGCTTATGCTGTATATCTGTGTCGGTTTAGTACTGTCCGTATACTCTCACAACACTAAAAGCCTGTTCAGTTAAAGAATGTTCTATAAGCAAGGACGTGCAGCCCGCGGGCTGCACGTCCTTGCTTTTTAGGTAATTTTAAAACAAGCAGCTTTTGTCGCGCTCCGCAGAGCGCGACAAAAGCTATATTGAACAAACAAAAATTCCATAAATCATGCCCAGAGCAAAGCGGAGGGCATTCAAGAGCGTCCCAGCTTTTTCAGCTCCACCACCGGCCAGCCAAGGGCGCGGATAGCGCTTTCGTCGTGGGTAGCCAGCAGCACTGGCTTGCCCGCGCAGCGCTGCCGCAGCAGCGCTGCCGCCCGCTGCAAGGTGTCCGGGTCCATGCCGGTAAAGGGCTCGTCCAACAGCAGGGTGTCGCTGGGTGCCCACAGCGCCCGCAGCAGCGCCACCCGCCGCTTTTGCCCGCCGGAAAGCCTGCGGGCAGGCAGCTGCAAGGCGGCAGCATCCATTCCAATCTGTTGAAAACCGCTTGCAATTTGCTTTTTGTACTGGTTTTCCGCCCCCGGAAGCACCAAGGTGACGTTCTGCACCGCATTCAGCTGAGGACAAAGGCGGTCTTCCTGAAAGACCGCCGCCACCCGGCCCACGCCCTCCACGCTGCCGGTGGTGGGGCGTTCCAGCCCCATCAGGATGCGCAGCAGGGTGGTCTTGCCCCAGCCGCTTGGTGCCCACAGCACCACGGGAGCATCCACCTCCATGCACAGGTCGGTGAAGAGCGGTGCCGCTCCGAACTGCTTTGTCAGGTGTTGAAGCTTCAGCATTTTGCCCCCTCCTCTCCCAGCACTGCGCCAACGGCCTTATCCAATGCAAACAGGAACAGCTTTTCAAAGCCTGCGCTCAGCAGAATGATGACAAAGGTCCACGCAAACAGTTCCCCGGTGGAAAGGGTGATCTTGGCACGGTACAGCGCATCACCGATGCTGCCGTTGGGCAAGCCGATGACCTCGGCCGCCACGCCGCTTTTCCAGCAGATGCCCAGCGCCACGCTGCACCCCTGCCGGAAGGCCGGCAACACCGCAGGCAGCCAGATCGCCCGCAGGCGGCGGCCTGCAGGCAGACGGAACACCTCTGCCATTTCCAGCAGCTGCACGTCTGCCCCGGCAATGCCGGTGCGCACCGCGCCGTACAGCACCGGCAGCACCATCAGAAAGCTGATAAGCACCGAAAGGGCGCTGCCCCGCACCCAGACCAGTGCCAGAATGATAAAGCTTGCCACCGGCGTAGCCTTGACCAGCTGCATCACCGGAGCCAGCAGCGCATCGGCGGCGCTCCACCGGGCGGCACATATCGCCAGCGCTACACTGACCACTGCGCCCAGCAAAAAGCCCAGCAAAATGCGCCCGGAGCTGAAGCACACCCGCTGCCAGAAATCCGCCCTTGGCAGCAGCTGTACCAAGGTGCGCAGCGCCTGCACCGGCGATACCAAAAACACCTCCTGCCCGATGGCCATAGCTGCGGCCTGCCAAACCGCCAGCCAGAACGCCACCGCCAGCAGACGGCGAAAAAATTGCTTGTTCTGCTTCATAAACTGCCCTCTTCCCCTGCCTATTATAAGGTATAGTATACCATACCGCCCCGCAAAGGGGAATGACCTGTGCACCATCTGCGGCGGGTCGGCTCACGCTGTATATACTTTTATTCAATCATCGTATGCTTGACATGAATTTACATCCAGTGTAAACTGGATACAATATGCGGTGCAACTTTGGCACCGGCGCAGGAAAGAGGGGACAGTATTGACGCAAGCGCTCAAGGGCCGCAAGCTGGTGCTTGTCGGTTTTACGTTGTTTTCCATGTTTTTCGGGGCGGGCAACCTGATCTTCCCGCCCGATCTGGGTGCAAAGGCCGGGGTAAACCTCTGGCCCGCCTTTCTGGGGCTTGCTATCAGCGCCGTAGGTCTGCCGGTTGCGGGGGTCATCGCGGTGGCACGGGCAGACGGTCTGGACAAGCTGGCCGGGCGGGTGCATCCGGTGTTCGCACAGGTGTTCATGATTTTGATCTACCTGTCCATCGGGCCGTGTCTGGCTATTCCGCGCACCGCAAGCACCTCCTTTGCCATGCTCACCCCGCTGCTGGGCAGCAGTGCCGGGCTTTAACTGGGGTACTCCGTGCTGTTCTTCGGCGTGGCCTTTCTGGTGGCGTTGCGCCCGGACAGGCTCACCCGCTGGCTGGGCAGACTGCTCTGCCCCTGCCTGCTGGTTCTGATTCTGATCCTGTTCGGCGGCTGTCTGCTGCACCCGCTGGCGGCGCAGTACGCTGCGCCCACCGAGACGTATCGTTCCGCAGTCGTATTACAGGGCGTATTGTACGGCTACCAGACCATGGACGCCCTTGCAGCGCTGAACTTTGGTGCGGTCATTGCCATGAACATCCGGGCGCAGGGTGTTGCCCGGGAGCAGGACGTGCAGCGCAGTGCCATCCGTGCCGGGTTTATAGCGGGCGGGCTGCTGCTGGCGGTCTATGCCATGCTGGGACACGCCGGAGCACTGACCGGTGCCGCCGCGCCCGGCCTTGCCACCGGTGCCGAGGTACTGACCGTGCTGGCCGAGCGGATGTTCGGCAAAGCGGGACTGGTGCTTCTTGCCGCCATCTTTATGCTGGCCTGCTTCAACACCTGTGTGGGGCTGATTGCCTGTGTGGGGGAGTATTTCCACACCCTGCTGCCCCACATCCCCTACCCTGCTCTTGCCGCCTTTTTTGCCGCTGCCAGTATGCTGATCGCAAATCTGGGGCTGGCAGATATCCTACGGTTATCCGTCCCGGTGCTCAACGCCCTGTACCCGGTAGCCATTGTGCTGATTACGCTTTCCTTCGTGCCCGGGTTGGAACAGCGCCGCCGGATCTATCCGCTGTGCATCGGCTGCACTGCCGTGCAGAGCATTGCCGCCGCGCTGCCGCTTGGCCCGCTTTCTGCTCTTGCCAACGCCCTGCCGCTGGCGGCGTTGGGCTTTGGCTGGGTGTTCCCGGCGGTCATCGGGCTGCTTGCGGGCATCTTTTTAAGCTGCACTGAAGAATAAAGGAGATATTACTATGATCCAGCCTATCATGCACGACCCGCTGTTTCTGGCGCAGAAGTCCGCCCCTGCCACCCCGAAGGATGCCCCTGTTGCCCGGGACTTACTGGAGACCCTAACCGCCCACGCCGATGGCTGTGTAGGCATGGCTGCCAACATGATCGGCGTGCTCAAGCGCATCATTGCAGTGGAAGCTGAGGACGGGTATCTGGTGCTGTTCAACCCGGTCATCCTGAAAAAATCCGGCCAGTACGAAGCCGAGGAGGGCTGTCTTTCGCTGGAGGGTGTGCGAAAAACAAAGCGCTACCAGAGCATCAAGGTGCAGTATCAGACCATGGACGGCAAACCGCGCATCAAGACCTTTACCGGCTGGACGGCGCAGATCATCCAACACGAGATCGACCATTGCGATGGGATCTTGATCTGAATCCCATCGCACACTCCCGATGTGGGACGATTTTGAATGGCTTCCGCTGCGCTCTAGCCATTTTCAGCGGAAAATTATTTTTTATTCGGGATTCAGAAACGCCTGCGGGCGTTTCTGAATCCCCTTTTCACGGGTGGGGTCGTGAAGGGCAGCAGCATTTGCAGCACCGCTTTCTGCGAAAGCGCGGTGCTGCGGGCAGCGTTCCTCCCGTGAAAAAGCAACTCTAGAAAATCCGCAGATTTTCCAGAGTTGCAAACATAAAAATATTCTTTCCACTATTTATGCGCAAAGCGAACGCAGAGCGCATTCCAAATCGTTTTCTCACTTCAACTTACGCACAAAGCCCCCGAGGGTGTGTCCCCCGGGGGCTTTGCTATGCTGTAACAGAGATGTCGCAATTTTAGCCTTTGACACCGCCAAGCGCAACGCCACGGACGATAAACTTGGACAGCAGCAGGTAGACGACGATGACCGGCAGAATGGCGATGGCCACCATCATGTACACCTTGCCCATATCGAACTTCAGGAAGTCCGCGCTGCGCAGCTGAGCGATCAGGATCGGCAGGGTCTTTTTGTCGGCAGTGTCCAACACCAGAGCCGGGATGAAGTAGTTGTTCCAGCTGGCCACGAAGGAGAAGATGGCCTGCACAGCCAGAGCCGGCTTCATGATGGGCAGCACGATCTTATTAAAGGTATAGAACTCGCCTGCACCGTCAATGCGGGCGGCCTCCACGATCTCCATGGGAAGGGAGGCGTCCAGATACTGCTTCATGAAGAAGAACACGGTAGGTGCCGCAATGCTGGGAACGATCAGCGGGATGAAGCTGTTTTTCAGCCCCATCTTGGAAATCAACTGCAGAAAGCCCAGTGCGGACACTTGTGTGGGCATGGTCATGATGAGCAGGATCAGGGCAAAGGCAGCCTTTTTGAATTTGAAGTTATAGGCGTAGATGCCGTAGGCCGTCAGTGCCGAAAAGTAGACGCTGAGCGCTGCCGAGCAGGCAGACACCAGCAGGCTGTTACGGATGCCGCTTAACACAGGGATGTTGGCGTCCGTAAGCACGTTGCGGAAGTTTGTGATGATGGACTTGCCCGGCATCAGCGAGAAGCCCTTCTGGATCTCGAAGTGGGTGCGGGTGGAGTTGATGATCAGCACATAGAAGAAGAACAGGCACAGAAAGCTGATCAGCACCAGCACCAGATAGCACCACGCACGGCGGGCGGTCAAAATCGCCTTTTCGGACTGGTTTTTAGGCGTATGTGCCATACTTATTTCCCTCCTTTGGCAGCAGCCTTTTTGACTGCCTTCAGTTCCTTGCGCTGAGCCTTGGTCAGGCCGTCATCTTCCTTGGTCAGCGAGAAGTACACGACGACGCACAGCACTGCACACACAAGGAACAGCACCACAGATACTGCACCGGCCATGCCGTAGTTCTTGCTGAACAGGTGGTTATTCAGGTACATGATCATGGTGGTGGAGGTACGGTCGGGGCCGCCCTTGCCGTTGGTCAGGATCTGCGGCACATCGAACATCTGCAGGCCGCCGATCATGGAGGTGATCATCACATAGACCAGAATGGGACGGATCAGGGGCAGGGTGATCTTCCAGAACATCTGGTTCGGGGTGCAGCCGTCCAGCTCTGCGGCCTCGTACAGGGTGGGGTCCACGCCCATAATGGCTGCCATCAGCATGATGGTGGTGTTGCCGAACCACATCAGGAAGTTCATCAGGCCCACAAGGCCACGGTTGCCCCACACGGTATTCAAAAAGCTGATGGGGGTCTTGATCCAGCCCATGCTCAGCAGCACTGCGTTCACCGGGCCGTTATCCGAGAACAGGGCGAAGAACAGCATTGCGAAGGCCGAGGCCATGATCAGGTTGGGCATGTAGATGACCGTCTTGAAGAAGGTCTGTCCCTTCAGCTTCAGTCGCAGGTCGGTAAACCATGCCGCCAGCAGCAGCGAGACGATGATCTGCGGGACGAAACCGATGATCCAGAGGATCAGCGTGTTGCTGAAATACTTGGGCAGATCGGTCGCGAACAGGGTGATGTAGTTTTTCAGACCCACAAAGTTGGGTCCGATGATCTTCAGACCGCTGCGGTAATACTCAAAAAAGCTGTAATAGATGGTGGATGCCAGAGGGATCAGCTGGAATACCGCGAAGATGATAAAGAACGGTGCAATGAAGATATAGCCCCATTTCGCGTAGCTGATCGACCCTTTCTTCTTTGTTTTTTCTCCCATGAGATCTCCCTCCTGCCGGGTCACAGCAAAACCAAAGGGGCGGGCGAGATACGCCGCCCGCCCCTTTGCTTCAATTTTCAGTTCGGAGTAAAACCGCTTATGCGGGCCATACCACGTCGGTCAGCTCGGGGTACTTCTCCTTGATGGCGGTCTCGAAGTTTGCCTTGGCGGCATCCTCCTCCACGTTGCCGGTGAAGTAATCCTTGAAAGCGTTCTGGAAGCTCTCGTTCAGGCCCTGATCGTACGGGCCGGCGTTGGACATATCGATCTTGGTTGCAGCTTCTGCAAACAGAGCGATGTGGTTCTGGCCGCCGAGGAAGTCGGACTTGTAATCGCTGTTGGCGATCTCGTTCATGGCCTTCTCGTTGTTGGTGTAATCCTGCGTATCCATGGTGATCTGCTTCATGATGGCTTCATCGCAGGTCAGCTTCAGCATAACGTCCTTGATGGTCTCAAGGTTGTCGCTGCCGGCTGCGCCGCAGATCCAGGTGCCGCCCCAGTAGTAGGGCTGAGGGCCTTCGCACACAGCGTAGTCGCCGTAGATGCCGTTGCCAACTTCTTCCTTGCCGCCCTCAGCGGTAGGAGTTGCCAGAGAGTTGCCCAGCAGGGTGAAGTTGATGCCCCAAGTGGAGTAGAAGAAGCCGAACACCTTACCGGTGGGGCCCTGATCGGAAGCCCACTGGCTGTCCCACAGGCTGGACTTGTTGTTGTAGCCCTTGTCTGTGTACTCCTTGGTCTGATCCACCCACTTCATCAGGTTCTCGTCCACGGTAACGGTGGTGCCGGTGACCCAAGGTGCGGAGACGTTGTTGGAGAAGGTGCGGTATGCATCGTCGAAGCCGGACAGCATCTTGTAGCCCTTGGCAGCAGCCTTGGCAGCTACATCGTTGAACTTATCCCAGTCGGACAGGTAGGTCTGCACTTCGGCGGGGTCATCGGTGCCCAGCACCTCCTTGGCAATGCTGCGGCGGTATGCGAACAGACCCGGGGTAGCCTGCCAGGTGGTGCCGCGCTGGCTGCCGTCCACAGAAACGATGTCCTTAGTGTACTGGTACTGACCAGCCAGATCGGAATCGGTCAGGCCGATATCCTTCTTGACATCCAGAACGTAGTCGGAATCCACATACTTCAGAGCGTAGTCAGCCTCGATCAGGAAGATGTCGATCTTGTCGTCATCGGCAGCGGAGTCCTGATTCAGCAGAGCCTCGTCCAGCTTGTTCTGGTAGTTGTTGTTCTCGTTGGCGTTGATGGTCCACTTCACGGTGGTGCCGTCCTTCAGGGTGGTGGTGGACTTGTCGGCTGCGATCTCCTTGACCTCGGGATAGTAGTCGTTGAAGCGGCTCTGGAACTCATCATTCCAGCACCAGATGTTCAGCACCTTGCCCTCGGCAGCAGCCGGAGCAGAAGCAGCTGCAGAGGATGCAGGAGCGGCAGAGGAAGCAGCAGTGCTGCTGGAAGAACCGCCGCCGCAGGCTGCCAGAGCAGCACCAACAGTCACGACACCGGAAGCGAGCAGGAAATTACGACGAGAGATCTTTTTCATAAGGGTAAACCTCCTTCATGGTTTTCCAATTAAAAAATTCATTCTCAAAAACTCCGCGCTGGGAGTCATGGGTCTTTGTTAAAGGATGCGGACGGAGCCGCCGTCCAGCAGTTTGCCGGACACCCGGATCTGCTCCGGCAGAGTCACACGCGGATGCTCGATCAGCTCGATCAGCTTATCCGCTGCCAGCCTGCCAAGGGATTTTGTGTTCTGCTGGTAGGTCACCAGCGAGGGTTTGACTACCCGGGAGAGATAGATGCCATCGTATCCCATCACCGAGATGTCCTCCGGGATGCTCAACCCCGCTTCGGTCAGGGCGTTGTAGCCGCCCAGTGCGGAAAAGTCATCCGGGAAGATGATGCAGGTGGGCCGCTGCGGCAGTGCCAGCAGCGCCCGGGTCTCCTCTGCGCAGCGATCCACATCGTGGTACACACCGCAGCGGACGTACTCCTCCGGCACCTTCAGCCCCAGCTCCTCGCAGGCTTGATAGAAGCCTGCCAGACGGTTCTCGGTAACGGCGGTCTTTTCGCCGTGGATGAAGGCGATGCGCCGGTGTCCGCAGGCCCATGCCTGCTGTACCAGAGCCTTTGTGCCCACCACGTTGTCTGAAAGGATCGCCATCCGGTTGTTGAACACATGGTCGATGGTCACCACCGGCACATCGCCGTTGACCAGTTCCACCACCTGCGGATCGTAAAAGTTCACACAGGCGATCACCACGCCGTCCACACCCCGGTAGTGGCAATGTTCCAGATAGCTCATGGACTTGCCGCTGATGTTGTGGTTGATGAAGGTGATATCGTAGCCGCGCTTTTCCGCTTCTACCTTGAAGCTGTCCAGCACTGCGGAGAAGTACTCGTGGGTCAGGCCGCTCTGTTTTTCATCTACGAACAGAACGCCAAGATTGTAAGTGCGGTTGGTTTTCAGCGCCCGGGCCGCTGCGTTGGGCAGGTACCCCATGCGGCGGGCCGCTGCACGGATGCGCTCCCGCGTGGCCGGTGCGATATCCGGCTGGTCGTTTAAAGCCTTGCTGACGGTTGCGACGGATACGCCGCATTCTTTCGCCAGATCCTTCAGGGACGGCATCTTTTAGCCTCCTTCCGAGGATAGGAGCAGCGGAATGTTTCTCGCGAGTTCCTTAATCGTTTTCGCAACCTCAATATATCGCATTCTGTACCAAAAATCAAGCGGAAACGCAAAAGTTTTAGCTCAGCTGCATCACTTTTGGCATTTTGTTCCAATACGGCCTGTAAGAATTGTGCATCTCGATTCACTTTCGTTACATTTCGATTAAAACGGAAAAATTTTCGTTGCAGTTTCGTTATGGTTTTCGGTGCCGGAGGCCGTATGTATATATTACTTTTAAAATAGGGTTTCGGGTCTTTCGTTCGCCCTTTCGCCGGTGTACGCCGTGCCGAAAGCCCCCGAAAACTGCCGGGGCTTCGCAGATTATTTTAAAATTTCCGTTGAGATTTTTGCAAAAAGCTCTTGCATTTTTGGGTGGGATACGGTATGCTTAGCGTGATGAGATTGCTTCTTTCGCAGTGTCTTAATCGTTTTCGCCCATCGACACACTGCCCGCCCGACAAGGCGCAGTTTTAAGGAGGAAGCATTATGAAGTTCGGATATTTTGATGACCAGAATAAGGAATACGTCATCACCACCCCGCAGACGCCCCTGCCCTGGATCAACTACCTTGGCAGCGAGGACTTCTTCAGTCTGGTCTCCAACACGGCGGGCGGCTACAGCTTTTACCGGGACGCCCGGATGCGCCGCCTGACCCGCTACCGCTACAACAACTCCCCGCTGGACATGGACGGCCACCGGATCTACATCAAGGACGGCGAAACCGTATGGAACCCGGGCTGGCAGCCCACCAAGACCCCGCTGGACAGTTACAGCTGCCGCCACGGTCTGGGCTACACCATTCTGGAGGGCAAAAAGGACGGCGTGACCGCCCGGCAGGAGCTGTTCGTCCCCAAGGGGGATGCCTGTGAGCTGGACCGGGTGACAGTGTGCAACGGCAGCACCGTTGTCAAGGAGCTGGATCTGTTCAGCTATGTGGAGTTCTGCCTGTGGGATGCCGTGGACGACGGCTCCAACTTCCAGCGCAACTACTCCACCGGTGAGGTAGAGGTAGAGGGCAGCGTGATCTACCACAAGACCGAGTACCGCGAGCGCCGCAACCACTACGCCGTGTTCTGGGCAAACTGCCCGGTGGACAGCTTCGACACCACCCGGGATGCCTTCTGCGGCGTGTACGGCGGCCCGGCAGACCCGCAGGCCGTCCGCGCCGGGCACTGCTCCGGCAGCATTGCCCACGGCTGGGCACCGGTGGGTGCGTTGCACATCCACCTGACCCTCGCCCCCGGCGAGAGCCACAGCATCCTGTTTGGTCTGGGCTACATCGAGAACCCGCAGGAGGAAAAGTTCATTGCCCCGGGCGTCATCAACAAGACCCGCGCCCACGCCATGATGGAGCGCTACGCCACCGATGCACAGGTCGATGCCGCCCGCGCCGCCCTGCGCACCCACTGGGAGCAGCTGCTGTCCACCTACCATCTGGAATCCGGCGAGGAAAAGCTGAACCGCATGGTCAACATCTGGCACCAGTACCAGTGCATGGTCACCTTTAACATGAGCCGCTCTGCCAGCTACTACGAAAGCGGCACCGGACGCGGCATGGGCTTCCGGGACAGCTGTCAGGATCTGCTGGGCTTTGTGCACATCATCCCCTCCCGCGCCCGGGAGCGCATTCTGGATATCGCCGCCACCCAGTTTGAGGATGGCAGCGCCTACCACCAGTACCAGCCCCTGACCAAAAAGGGCAACCGGGATATCGGCACCGGCTTCAACGATGACCCGCTGTGGCTCATTGCCGGTACCGCCGCCTACCTGCGGGAGACCGGCGACTGGTCTATTCTGGAAGAACAGGTACCCTTTGATAACGACGCCACCAAGGCGCAGACTCTGATGGAGCACCTGCGCCGCAGCTTCAACTTTACCTGCACCCATCTGGGTCCCCACGGTCTGCCGCTCATCGGCCGCGCCGACTGGAACGACTGCCTGAACCTGAACTGCTTCTCCGAGCACCCGGGCGAGAGCTTCCAGATCACCGGCCCCAGCGAAGGTCCCGTAGCCGAAAGCGTATTCATTGCCGGTATGTTCGTCAAGTACGGCCACGAATACGCCCAGCTGTGCGACCATCTGAATCTGACCGAGGAGGCTGCTGCCGCCCGCAAGCACATTGATGCCGTGGAGCAGGCTACTCTGACCGCCGGTTGGGACGGCGCATGGTTCCGCCGTGCCTACGATGCTTTCGGCAAGCCCGTCGGCAGCAAGGAGTGCACCGAGGGTCAGATCTTTATTGAGCCGCAGGGTATGTGTGTCATGGCCGGCATCGGCAAGGAGAGCGGACAGGCCGCGCAGGCGCTTGCCAGCGTGGAGGAGCGGCTGGACACCAAATACGGCGTGGTGCTGCTGCAGCCCGCCTACACCAGCTATCAGCTGAATCTGGGCGAGATCTCCAGCTATCCTCCGGGATACAAGGAGAACGCCGGTATCTTCTGCCACAACAACCCGTGGATCAGCTGCGCCGAGGCAACGCTTGGCCACGGTGACCGCGCCTTTGCGGTGTACCGCAAGACCTGCCCCGCCTACATCGAGGACATTTCCGAGATTCATCGCACCGAGCCCTACGTTTACAGTCAGATGGTAGCCGGTAAGGACGCCCCCACCTTTGGTGAAGCCAAAAACAGCTGGCTGACCGGCACAGCGGCATGGACCTTCTTCAACATCAGCCAGTACATTCTGGGTATCCAGCCCACCTTGGACGGCCTGAAGGTAGACCCCTGCATTCCTCACACCCTGTCCGGCTTTATCGTGACCCGCCGCTTCCGCGGTGCGGTGTACCACATTACAGTGGATAACGCCGCCGGGGTGCAGCACGGCATCAAGGCCGTTACTGTGGACGGTAAGGCCATCTCCGGCAACGTTCTGCCGCTGGCTGCCGCCGGGACTGAGGTAACGGTGCAGGTGACCATGGGTTAACCCGACTTTTTCTGCTTTTTCATATTATTCTCCTTTCTGTGACCAAAGCCGCCGCGCAGACCCCTGCACGGCGGCTTTGGTTTATAATGAAAACATTTTAACAGCTTAACGATTGAAAATGCGCTCCGCGTTCGCTCTGCGCATCTTCAGAGGAAGGATTATTTTTATTTCGCGTTTGTCGCACTCTGCGGAGTGCGACAAACGCCATTTTCACGAGAGGGGCTGCAATGGTTAAAGGGCGGTCTGAATTGCAAATGCAGTTGACCGCTACGACCCCTCCTGTGAAAAAAGCATTTCAGCCAAGCCCGCAGGCTTGGCTGAAATGCAAATTAAAATCATAATTCCGCTATCTATGCGCAGAGCAACGCGGAGCGCATTCAAAATCATTTCACCTGCCCGCGCATTCCAAATCGTCCCCTTCCCTCTTGCATTTTTTGGGAAAGAGGTGTAGAATACAGTCACAATCAAACACAGGGGAGCTCGTGTAGCGGGCTGAGAGGAAGTATAGCAAGCTTCGACCCTTTTACCTGATGCGGATAATGCCGCCGTAGGAAGTCATACCTTTTATGATTTTTTGCAGGAGGAGCCGTGCCGGGCCCCTCCTGTTTTTTTGTACCTCTGCGGAGGTTCCGCAGCCGGCTGAGGGGGAGCGCCCTGAGCTTTGGATGAATGCAGCGATGGGAAGCCGTGTTCCGGCGTGAGAGGAAGCCAGTAAGCTTCGACCGCACCTTCCGTACCTGTTCCCGCCTTGTTGCGGGCACGGGCTGTTTTGTTGCGGGAGCGCCGGTATTCGTCCTGCGCTGCCGCAGATGGTTGAAAAGGAGCTAATTTATCATGAAGAATCTCTCTGTCAAAAAGCTTGCCCTCGCCGGTATGTTCTGTGCCCTGTGCGTAGTGGGCAGCGTGTTCAGCTTTCCCATGTTCGGCAGCAAATGCGCCCCGGTGCAGCACATGGTCAACGTGCTGTGCGCCGTTCTGCTGGGGCCCTGGTGGGGCGTGGGCGTAGCCTTTGTGGCTTCCCTGCTGCGCAATCTGCTGGGTCTTGGCAGCCTGATGGCTTTCCCGGGCAGTATGTTCGGTGCGCTGCTGTGCGGCCTTGCATACCACAAGACCAAAAACCTGATCGCCACCGTGGTGGGTGAGGTGTTCGGCACCAGCATTCTGGGCGGCCTGTGCGCATGGCCCGTGGCCATCTTCCTGATGGGCAAGAGCGCTGCGGACATCGCTTTCTACGCCTACATCGTGCCCTTCCTCATCTCCACCGCCGTGGGTGCGGTGATTGCCGGTGCAGTGGTGTTCAGCCTGCAGCGCTCCGGCGCTCTGCGCTCCATGCAGAACAGCCTTTCCTGAGCGGAGGTGCCGGGAATGCTCAAAACCGCCTTTGAGAACCTGCGCAGCCGCAGCCCTCTCATCCACAACATCACCAACTACGTCACCGTGAACGACTGCGCCAACATGGTGCTGGCCTGCGGTGCTTCCCCCATCATGGCCGATGATGCCGCCGAGGTGGAGGAGATCACCGCCATCTGCGGCGGACTGAACATTAACATCGGCACGCTGAACAGCCGCACCGTCACCAGTATGCTGCTGGCGGGCAAAAAGGCCAATCAGCTGGGTCACCCTGTGGTGCTGGACCCGGTGGGTGCCGGCGCTTCCCAACTGCGCACCGACACCGCCTTCTGCCTGCTGCGGGAGGTGCAGTTCACAGTGATCCGGGGCAACATCTCGGAGATCAAGACCCTTGCCTCCGGCGCGGGCACCACCAAGGGCGTGGATGCAGATGTAGCCGACAAGGTGACCGAGGAGAATCTGGACAACGCTGTGGCCTTTGCAAAGGCCTTTGCCGCCCGCACCGGCGCAGTGGTTGCCATTACCGGTGCTATCGACATCGTAGCCGATGCACAAAAAGCCTACTGCATCCGCAACGGCAACGCCATGATGAGCAGCATCACCGGCACAGGCTGTCAGCTTTCTGCCCTGACGGCGGCTTTTGTCACCGCCAACCCCGGCCACCCGCTGGAAGCTGCCGCTGCGGCGGTATGCGCCATGGGTCTGGCGGGTGAGATCGCCCACCAGCGGCTCACCCCGCAGGACGGCAACGCCACCTACCGCAATTACATCATTGATGCCATTTACAACATGACCCCCGAACAGCTGGAGAAAGGCGCAAACTATGAAGTGCGATAAACACACCATGCTCCTGTATGCGGTGACCGACCGCGCATGGGTGGGCGAGCAGACTCTGTATCAGCAGGTGGAAAGTGCCCTGAAGGGCGGTGCCACCTGTGTGCAGCTGCGGGAAAAGCAGCTGGGCGATGCCGATTTTTTGCAGGAGGCCATTCAGATCCACGCCCTGTGCCAGCAGTACGGTGTGCCGCTGTTCATCAACGATAACGTGGAAGTGGCACTGCAGTGCCACGCCGAGGGCATCCATGTGGGGCAGGACGATATGGCCGCCGCACAGGTGCGCCAGCGCGTGGGTGACGGCGTGATGATCGGCGTTTCCGCTCACACAGTGCAGGAAGCGCTGGACGCTGTGGCGCACGGCGCGGACTACCTTGGCGTTGGCGCGGTGTTCGCCACCCACACCAAGACGGACGTGAGCGAGATGCCCCGGCAGACCCTGCTGGACATCTGCAACGCCGTGGATGTGCCGGTGGTAGCCATTGGCGGCATCCACAAGGAGAACATTCTGCAGCTCAAGGGCACCGGCGTGGACGGTGTGGCGCTGGTAAGTGCCATCTTTGCCGCAAAGGACATCGAGGCCGAGTGCCGTGAGCTGCGTGCCCTTTCGGAGCAGATCATAAAGTAAGCCATCATCCCGCGGCAAACCGGGGGCACCACCTTGGGCCGCGTTACAAAATTCATGGAGAAAACCAACATGAAAAGCGTATTTTGCGCAGGTGTCGGCATCCAGAGCATACTGTTTTTTCTGAATGACGGCTACTTGCCTGCTGGCCGGGAGCTTTCTCCTCGGACACGAATCGGGCCATTCCATCGCCCGCCCTACTGCCTGCGGCAGCAGGGTCCCACCCCAGCGGACGGTCCTCGGAGAAACTCCCGACCGGCGGTTCGCTCCCACATCACTGTATGACCAGCACCCTGCTGTTCAGAGATAAACTGTCATTTGGAGGAACACAGCGTATGCAGACTTATACCACCCAGATGGATGCCGCCCGCAAGGGCATCATTACCCCGGAGATGGAGATCGTAGCCAAAAAGGAATACCGCACCACCGAGGAGATCCGCCAGTGGGTCGCCGAGGGCAAGGTAGCCATCCCCGCCAACAAGCACCACACCTGCCTGAACCCCGAGGGCGTGGGCTCCATGCTGCGCACCAAGATCAACGTGAACCTTGGCGTCTCCCGCGACTGCAAGGACTACAACATTGAGATGCAGAAGGTGATGAGCGCCGTGAACATGGGCGCAGAAGCCATTATGGATCTGTCCAGCCACGGCAACACCCAGCCCTTCCGCCAGAAGCTGACCCACGAGTGTCCGGTGATGATCGGCACTGTGCCGGTGTACGATTCGGTCATCCACTACCAGCGGGATCTGGCAGAACTGACTGCACAGGACTTCATCGATGTGGTACGCCTGCACGCAGAGGACGGCGTGGACTTTGTTACTCTGCACTGCGGTATCACCCGCAAGACCATCGAGCAGATCCGCAAGCACAAGCGCAAGATGAACATCGTGAGCCGCGGCGGCTCTCTGGTGTTTGCGTGGATGAGCATGACCGGCAACGAGAACCCCTTCTACGAGCACTTTGACGAGATCTGCGAGATCTGCGCCGAGCACGATGTGACCATCTCTCTGGGCGATGCCTGCCGTCCCGGCTGTCTGGCTGACGCCACCGACGTGTGCCAGATTGAAGAACTGGTGCGTCTGGGCGAGCTGACCAAGCGCGCATGGGCACACAACGTGCAGGTGATGGTGGAAGGCCCCGGCCATGTGCCCCTGAATCAGGTCGCTGCCAACATGGAGGTGCAGAAGAGCATCTGCATGGGCGCCCCCTTCTATGTGCTGGGACCTCTGGTCACCGATATCGCCCCCGGCTACGACCACATCACCGCTGCCATTGGCGGCGCAGTGGCAGCCGCCAGCGGTGCAGCCTTCCTGTGCTATGTGACCCCCGCCGAGCATCTGGCTCTGCCCAACGTGGACGATGTGAAGCAGGGCATCGTGGCCTCCAAGATCGCCGCTCACGCCGCCGACATCGCCAAGGGCATCCCCCACGCCCGGGACATTGACGACAAGATGGGCGATGCCCGCCGCGTACTGGACTGGGATGCACAGTTCGCCTGCGCGCTGGACCCCGAGACCGCCAAGGCCATCCGCGACGCCCGCCTGCCCGAGGACGACCACAGCGACACCTGCAGCATGTGCGGCAAGTTCTGCGCCGTGCGCAGCATGAACAAGGCGCTGGCCGGTGAGTACATCGACATTCTGTAAAAATCTTCTGTTTTGCGCGCTGCAGCGCGCATCTTCCTCCGCCGCCCGGTATGACCGCCGGGCGGCTTTTGTGTTGTAATTCCAAAAAGATTGTGTTAAAATAACAATAAGGCGCTGATTGCAAAGTTGGTGGTCATGCTTTCTGTCCCGTTATCGCTGATTCTTCTTATCTAGTTTTCTACTTAGGATGAAGCAGAGGTTCCGGGAGGAAACTTTTTTGCAAGTGCCCTGCCCGGAGCCTTGAAGGCGAAGGGAGGGATATCGAATGAATCTGCTGGAGACTCTCGCATTGCTCACGTTCATTCTCGCGTTGTTGAGCTTGGTCGTGGATGTGATCCGTCTGACCGTTGAGGTCATGGCAAAGTTTTCCCAGATGAAAAGCGATGATAACAAAAAAGATTGACCGCCTCACAGTTCCCCAACTCGAGCGGTCAATCTTTTTGACTAACGGGATGGAAAGCTGACCTTTGCAGTCAGCGCCCCTTCTGTTTGTAGTATAATCGAAGCTATGTGATTTGTCAAGTTATCCTGTTCCATCGATTATTTC
>ERZ1026944.239-NODE-239-length-26372-cov-20.201391_pt1 | contig 26372 bp, 20 predicted proteins | sample MGYA00519569_ERZ1026944 | MGnify/ENA primary metagenome ERZ1026944 (study PRJEB26926, sample SAMN06164618) | human gut metagenome | biome: ENVO:00009003; feature: ENVO:2100002; material: ENVO:00002003 | host: Homo sapiens | place: USA | collected 2012 ... | reverse complement strand
ACGAGATTCCTCTACGTCTCGTGGGCTCGGAGATGTGTATAAGAGACAGCCCCTTAATTAAGTGACAAGTCTTAGAAATGAAAGAGTGATAGTCATTATAGATAGTATTACTATAATCGGACTTATTGAAAACATCCTTGAAAACATTTGAATAGCCAAATAAAAAAGATTCTTCCTTCCGTTTTTTATAATAATCAAAGTAATCTCCTTCGGTATCAAAGGACTCAGGAAGCATTTCTTTCGAATCGACCACTATCAGAAGCGTTTTATCAGGCACATGAAAAAATTGACGTGGACAATCTTTTGACATAATGAAATATTTATCGAAATTGTGTTCAGAAACTTTTTCATAATGACCAAAACTACCACCCCTTTTGAAATACGGGATTGGGTTTAAAATTATAAAAATCTGAAAATAAGGGATAGAGTTGGCACGAATATTCGCGGTCTCGCCCAACATGTTTTCAAAATAGTTATTCGAATTCTGCGAATAATTACGTACTACAAATTTCACAGCATAACCAGCCACTGACGTCCCATTTTTCTCAATAGCTATGTCTACATTTTTATCATAATAATGACCTTTTAGAGCCCCTTCTTTTCCATCCCCTTCACTATATCCTTCATTTTGCGATTTGACAACATATTCACAGCCTAGCTCGGTTCGAACATCTGCTGCAATTTTTCCATGTAAGGCCTTCAATTTTGCCGTACTCCTAGATGTCCCAGCCTCCACATAAGCCATAAAAGACGTAGTTATCGTTTCTAAAAAATCGTCATTTTTCATAATCAACTCCTTTATCATAAGCTAATTTGTAATTTAGAAAAGCCTTCACGTCTTTCGATGAAAATGAATAGTACCCGCCACTTTTATATTTCCCTAATAATGATACATAAAATTCAAACTCATCACTCATCAACACTTTTTTTATTTTCTCAACATTAACGTTTCCACATAGTATATACAATCCACTGTATACACCGACCCCAGATGGAGCAAAAGTAAGTTTCAAATCAAACTTAGTTCGTATCAAAGGATTCAAAGCAATTTTATTTTTATAGGTGTCTTTTAAGCCCTGACGCCTACCAAAGGCATACCATTCGAAATTATCATTTTCCCGAATACTTCGCCTATTCAAATAATCTTTCCGCTCGAGCAAGTATGAATACAATTGCCTGTCCTGTTTTAGAGAACGTTCGCTTATCAAATTTGCGTAACGATCGTATGGATATATAATTTCCGTAAAAAGGCCCTTTGAAGCCTTTACAACGGGTCTTATGAATTCAGACTTAAGATTGAAATCACCCACAAAAACATCATCCATCAATGTTGCATAACCATTTTTAACCTGAACATCACAAACACCATAATTAAAAAAAACCCTTCTTAAAATTGCCAAATTTCCCTCCGTAGAAAAATAAAAATTTCCTGATATAAAATACTGATGTGAAGACAATTCGGATATCTTGACTTTCGACTTTGAATTTTCATCAAATTCAAAATATTCGATTTCGTCTAAATTATTCCCCTTTGTTAAAATTGAAATAGCTGTATAGGTAGAAACTCTATAAAAAACCTTGGAATGTTTAAAATCCAAAATTTTCCTCAAAAGACGATTTTCAACAAAGTATTTTCGCATATAACGCCCAGCCAAACTATTAAAATAAGAACTAGGAGTAATATAACCCAACCGACCATTGCTGTTCAACATACGTAATCCAACCTCGAAAAACGCAATATACAAATCAGTCATTCCCCGTTGGGTGAAGGATAAATGTTTCATATTTTTTGCGGATTCTACCAAATTATGAACCCTAACATATGGTGGATTTCCGACAACAAAATCCATCTTTCCATCATATGAATTATCTATCAACGCATTAGAACAATGTATATCAAAATCGACATGATAAATACCATATTTTTCTGCGATGGTACATAAATTACGTCTGCACAAATTACATGATTCTGGATTTATGTCTATTCCGTGAATAAAAAACGATAAATCATTTCGAACTCGATCAATAGAAAAGCCTTGATGAAAAGCTGATTCACAGTAACGGCTAACAACTTCCGATAAAAACGCCCCATCACCACAACTATTATCTATAACATGTTTTCCGACTATGAAACCATCTGAATATCCCACCAGATCGAGAATGATATTCACGACATATCGATCTGTATATGTTCGACCATATTTCTTTTGATCCGCTTTTAGATCACTCTTAACCATAATTTGAAAACTGAGACAGGATTTAGCGTAACGATTTTCTAGTCAATAAAATTCTTATTTCTGCTATCTCATAATTTCGAGCACTTGCGAATGGAGTTCGGGGGTGCAGGAGGCTATCAAGCCCCAATCGTGTCCGATGTCCGAGCCGCCGCGCCAATCCGAATATGTCGCCCCCGCGCCTGCCAAAGCAGGCAGGAGTGCGGTGAAGTCCCAAACCTCCAAGAGCGCGTCGCACATAACGTGGGCGAGGCCGCGGCACAGGAGCATATAGCCGTAGCAATCGCCCCAAGTGCGCGAGATTGCCGCTTTGTTTTCGAGTGTCCGCCACTGTTCGCGCCCGCGCAGGTTGGCGCAATAGCGGCTGTCGGAAGTGAGCAATGTCATTCCCTCGGGCGTTTTGCGGTCGGCGACGCGCACGGGTTTGCCGTTGAAAAGGCACGTTTTGCAATCGCCGACGATGCGCTCTTTCAGTATGGGCTGGTTGATTGCCCCGAGAATCGGTCTGCCTCGATACTGCAAGCCGATGAGTGTCCCGAAAAGCGGAACTTTCGTGATGAAGGATTTAGTCCCGTCGATTGGATCGAGCACCCATACGAACTCGGCGGTTTCGTTGACGTTGCCGAACTCCTCGCCTACGATTCCGTGTTCGGGAAATTTTTTCGCGATTTTTTCGCGCAACATAAGCTCTGTATTGCGGTCTATCTCGGTTACGGGCGAATGGTCTTTTTTGAAGTCGACGCCGACGTTTTTGCCGAACGCCCCCGCAATGTATTCGCCGCTTATGTCGGCAAGTTCGTTAATAAAAATCTTGAAATTTTCAATATCCATATCCGTAATACTCGCACAGAATTGTAAATGGGCAAGATGAAAAACATAGACAAGCCGATTTTTGCAATCGACTTCGAAGGCTCGAAGCGCATCGGCATTGTAGAATACGGTGCAGTGCGCGTTTTCGGCGGCGAAATTGTCGGCTGCCGAACCCGTATTTGTGCGCCAAAACGCCGATTTTCAGCCGCCGACGCCGAATTTTTCGGGATTTCGAACGAACGCGCCTCCGCCCTGCCCCCGTTTTCGGCTGACGTCGAGGAATTTTGCCGAATGCGCCGCGTCGGCGTTTTTGCCGCGCACAATGCCGTTGCCGAAGACTCTATGTTGCGCGACTGTATGCCGCTTGCCCCCGCCGCCGAAAACCCGCTGACGGGCGAAGTCTGCGCGACGTGGTCGCCGTTTGTGGATACCTGTGTTTTGGCGAAAAAACTTTTCGGGTTTGAATCCGCCAAGCTTTCCGATGTGGTTGACGGGCTCGAACTCGACGCCGCACTCCAAGCCGCCGCGGAGCGTTTTTGTCCGCCCGACAGGCGCAAATGGCACTGTGCGCTTTTCGACGCGCTTGCGAGTGCGCTGATTCTTATCAAAATCTGTTCCTTTGACGGATTTGAAGATGTTTCGCTGCGCTGGCTTCTGAAATTTTCAAAAACCTCGGCATCGGCGCAGACTACGCTTTTATAAGGTGTTATGTAATTTATAGCCTTTTATGATTTCGATTGCCGACAAGATTATAATGTTGAATTCGATGCTTGCGGGAATCTCGCCATCTGCCTCGGAGATCTATGCGAATGCCACTGCCGGAATCCGCCAAGCCATAAAATGCGGCGAAGTATCCTCGCTCGAAACGTTCGCCCGCCGCGCGCTCGCCGTCTACAACCCCGCGGCGAAGCTTGAATTTATCGACTTTTCGGGCGGGTATTTCGACCCGCTTTTTGCCGCGCCCGCAATCGTTTCCGCACTGAGGAGGCTTTCGGGCTACAAGTGTGCGGTGCTTATAATAAACGGACTTTCGGAGATTCCGGCGGGGCGTCGGCGCACTGTAAAAATGCGGCTCGAAAAGGCGGGAGACTTCGATTTTGTCGAAGACTATGTTTTGCGCTACAAGAAGTCGTTTCCGCAAATTGAAGTATTTTTTATTTGAAAAAAGCCGCCCGTTCTCCACTATCTTCCGTGTTATGAAGACGCTTTTCCAAAAGATTCTCGACGGCGAAATTCCCGCAAAAATTGTCTACAAAGACGACTACTGCGCCGCCATCAACGACATCAATCCCCAAGCCCCCGTTCACGTTCTGATTTTCCCAATAAAGCCCATTGAGCGTGTTTCGGCGGCGGGTGAAGCCGACGCGCCGATTCTTGCGCATTTGCTTTTAGCAGCCCCGAAGGTTGCCGAAGTTTGCGGACTGAAAGACGGATTTAGGCTTGTAATCAACAATGGCAAAGATGCAGGTGAAACTGTCCCGCATATGCACGTCCATCTTCTCGGAGGGAAGACTCTCGGCTGGCCTCCCTGCTGAAAAACGGGCGAGGGCGTGCGCCTCTGGGCAAAATTTATTTTTATAATGATGAAAAGAAGTTCCATTCGGAACTTCTTTTTTTGATTTTTAAATTGAACTCGCTCGCTTGGTTTTGCTGCGCAAAATCCGCGCTGTTTTGAACTCGCATTTGTTTCACAAATGTCTCGGCACTCGCTTCGCTCGGCTCTTTGCCTATCGGCAAAGCTTCCCACGTAAAACGTGGTCGCCCTTCGGGTAAAACACTTCGTGTTTTATTCTTCCCAAAAGCTTGCTTCGCAACTTTTGTGTTTGCCCCAGAGGCGCACGCGCCTCGCCCGTTTTTCCTGTCATAAGTCGGTTCTAACGCGATTTTAAATAATGTAAAAAAGGATTTCCCATTCGGAAAATCCTTTTTATTTCGCAACATAAAAATAACGGGCACGGGGTGCAGATTATCTATGGCAAAGACTGCTTTACTTTAATGATGGAGAAAGCGGGAGTATTACCGCAGGTAATCCCGCGCCTCTTTCGAATTTAAAAAAAACTTTGCTTTAATAGATAAGCAAAGGCACATCGGCAACGCCGATTGCCGCCTCTTACCAAACAATGGCAGCCCGCCCTGCGGGTTATGGGAGGAATTTGATGTTTGAGACGTTTGAACCCTCGATTCTCACGCAGGGCGAATTCTCTGTGATTTTCTCGCCGAAGTATGTGATGTTTTCGAAAGTGAAGTTTTTGACGTCGTGTGTGGCGTCGAAGCCTTTAAAGTAGAAGAGTCCGTTGAAGTTTCCTTTTTTGCCCTCGACTCTTATATTTTTAAAAGAGCAATCGTAGACTTTTCCGACCTTTTGGCTCTTTCTAAAATTCGTGATTCTCGGGGCTGCCGAAAGCATTATTATATCCGAACCGTTTGAACGGATAACGAGGTTTTCGAAGTTGATGTTGCTCATCGGCATTTCGTTTGCGGGCTGCAACCAGATAATGGCGTTCGACCAGAAGTATTCGGGCGGGCGCATATCCTTGCTGTAAAACGGAATGTGGCAGTTGCGCACGGTTATGTTGCGCATTGCCGCAGTTTCGCACTCGAAGCCGTAGCGGAAGGTGTTTGCGCGGTCCGTCCAAAGTATGGAATCCTCTACCAAGATGTTTTCGCACGCCTTTTTGCCCCACATTCCCTTGATTGCAATAATGTCGTCCTGTGCGCGCACAAAGCTATTGCGGACGACGACGTTCGACGAATTGCAGATGTCGATGCCGTCGTCGTTAATCATACGCGAGCAGCAGATTTTCACGTTGTCGACCTCGACTTTATCGCACCACTCGAAGATGAGTGTCCACGTCATTGTGTCCTTCAAAATGACGCCCTCCATTTTGACGTTTTTGCATGCCTTAAACAGCACGAACCGCGAGGAGAAGCGTTCGCGCAGCTCGCCCGAAAGGATTCCGCGTCCGCGCACGGTGATGTTTTTGCCATCTATTGCCGAAACGATGCCTTTTACAACCGCGCCGCCCGCGATGTAGAGAGTCTGGTTGTCTTTGAGTTCGATTTTGTCGACGACGTGCACGCCCGCGCCAAAATAGACGACGTTGGGGTCGTTCTTGCTTGGACGGTCGGTTTCGATTGGGTTGCCGAAGACGATGAGCGGCGTTTCTCTGTCGTTTCCGCGGTCGGTGCGCAGAATGCACGTTTGGAACGGTTTATCCGCCTTGAAGACAATCGTATTCTTGCCCTCGACTTTGAAGTCGCGCTTCGGAAAAAGTTCGGGCGGGGTCTTGAAATTGTGGAGAAACACGACTTTGATTTCGACATCGCCCGAAAAATCGAAATACCCGAAATAATACTCGCCCCCCTGAAAATCGGGAGAAAGAGCCTTATAGACGTCGACGGGTTTGCCGTTTGCGAAAATTTTGTAGCCCGACTGCATTTTCTCGGTTATCGGAGCGGGATACGTTATGACTTCCGCCGAAAACGCCGCCGAGACGAACGCAATCGACACTGCAAAAACAAGTAACATTTTTTTCATAACCGTAGACTTTACGAAAACCTCGGGCAGAATCAAGCATTTTGTGAAAAAATAAGCATTGTGTTTTGTGTGAAAAACTCCGCCGCTATGTGTTATTTCGCCGAGCCGTCCAAAAGACGCCGCACTGTCTGGACAAAGGAATCGTCCTGAAAACTCGATTTTGTCAAATATTCGTCCGCGCCGCAATCGCGCGCGCGCCGTTTGTCCTCGGGGCGGTCTTTATAGGAGACTATCACGACGGGTATGTCGCGGTTTATTTTGCGCAGTTTTGCGACGAGCTCAAAGCCGGTCATGCGCGGCATATCGATATCGCTTACGAGCAAATCGTATTTGCCGATACGCGCCAAGTTCCAGCCGTCGACACCGTCGACGGCTGTGTCGACCGAGAACCCAAAACTTTCCAAAATCTTTTTTTCGACTTCGCGGACGGTCGCGGAATCGTCGACAACGAGGATTTTTTTTGACGCCGCGTTCGGCTTGTCCGCAGACTCCGAAGCGTTGCGCGACTTTGACGAAAGGCGCGACGCGTAGATGAGCATATCGTCGATGTCGAAAATCAGCACGGGCAGTCCCTCCGCGCCCAATGCCGCCGCCGAAATACACGCGATTTTACCGAGCAATGTGTCGAGCACGCGAACTACGAGCTCTGTCTCGACCGGAATAGAATCCACGACAAAACCCCAGGTTTTTCCGCGCCCCGCGACAGCCACGACATACATAAGCGCGTCGGAATCGGGCGAAGTTTCACCCGACGAATCGAACCCGAGCACCCGCGCGGCGGATACGATGTTAATGCGCCTGCCCCGAACAAGCGCGTAGTCGCCCGCGGCGTCGCGCTTCAAGTCGGCGCGGCGAAGCACGAAAGTTTTGTCTACACTCGCAAGCGGAAACGCGTAAGGCTGTCCGTCGACCTCGACCGAAAGCGACTTCAACACAGAACGCGTTATAGGCAGTTTCAGCGTCCATACGCTGCCCTCGCCCTCGCGCGACGACACTCCAACCGAGCCGCCGACCTCTCGCAGCATAGTCTGCACAACGTCGAGCCCGACCCCGCGCCCGCTGATTTCCGTAACCTCGCGCTTGGTCGTGAACGCGGGGAGGAACAAAAATTCGAAAATTTCCTCCTCGTGCATCTGCGCCAAAATGTCCTCGGGCACGAGTTTTTTTGCGAGTATTTCGCGCTTTACCGCCTCTTTGTCGATACCGCGCCCGTCATCGGAAACGGTCAAGACGAACATTCCCGAAGAGTGCGCCGCGCGGACGGAAATTCTGCCGACGGGCGGCTTGCCCGCCGCGACGCGCTCCCGCGGCGTTTCGATGCCGTGGTCGCAGGCGTTGCGTAAAATGTGCGTAAGCGGCGCGGCGAGCTTTTCGAGAATGTCCCTGTCAATCGATACCGAAGACCCCGAAATTTCAAACGAAATGTTTTTTGCAAGGCTCTTGGAAAAATCGCGAACCATTCGCGGAAAACGCTGTGCGATGTCCGAAAACGGGCGCATTCGGCTTTCGAGTACGCCCGTGTAAAGGCGCGTGCTAAGCGATACATTTTTACGGGCGTATTCAGAAAATGCATCGGCGGTGTCGGCAAATGACGCATCCTGCTCGCGCATTCTCGCGTTAATACGTTCGAGGCGGGCGAACGCAGAATTTGCCGCGTTCGGGTCGCCGAGCATATTTAACGCCTCTTCGAGCTTACTCGAAATCTGCTGGTATTCGCTGCGCAGCGCGAGAATTTCCTCCTGAAATTTTTCGAACTTGCGCGTCTGAACGAGGTTTTCCGCGGCCGCCGCCATTATCGAATTTATGTTTTCGACGGAAATTCTGACGAATGCGGAATCGAAATTCGCCCCCGATTTTCCCGCATCGCGAGTTGTATTTTGTCGGACTTGCGCACCTGCCGCATCCGCCGAGATGCCAGATTCTTCCGCAACGCCGCCCGATCGGGGCTTTTCGGGCTGCGCCGCAAACGATCCCGATTCGACATCCTTCAAAGTCCGAACCAACGCCGAGACGGCGCGTCTGTCGATTTTTTCGAACGACGCCCTGCACAAGTCCAGAATGAAATCCGCGCATTTGAAAAATACGTCTAGACTGTCGTCGTCAATGGAAATACGCCCTTCGAGCGCGGCTGAAAAGCAGTTTTCCATTTGGTGGGTAAGTTCGACAAGTGTCCCGAGCCCGACTGCCCGCGCCGCACCCTTTATGCTGTGGCTTGCGCGCATTAGCGATTCAAGCTTGGGCTTTGCCGCGAAGTCGCCTTCAAGCTCCACAAGAGTATTCAACACAAGCTCGATCTGCGTGGTGGTATCGAGCACAAAAAGCTCCTTCATTGACGGATCGATGTCGGGCGTTTCGATGTCCGCAGGTTCGGCCGCGCCCGCGAGGGCGGCGGTGTGCGCTTTTGTCCTTCGCGGGCTGAACCCCGCCGCGGCGCATTCGTAGAGATCCCGCGCGAGGGAGTCTACTTTCCCGCCGATTTTTTCGGACGGGCATTCCGCCAAGACTTCGACAAGTTTTAGGGCTTTATGCGCGTTTGCGTCGTCTGGACAAAATGCGTTCGGTTCACCGAAAAATTTTTCCAACGCGCCGAAAAACGCCGCAAGCTCGACAAATCCCACGAGTTTGGAGCTCGACTTCAACGAACGCGCGGCGTTTTCCAAAAGTTCCGAATCGGCATCGGGGGAAAATGCGGTTTTGAGCGTCGCGCAATTCGAGCGCAACTCGCCCGCAAAAAGCTCGAGCATAAACGCGTCGCCGCTCATATCAGCCTCCTTGCGATTGCCGACGAAAGCAGTTCGGCGTCGACAACAAGCGTTCCTGCGGCGTTTCCCGAGGCGATTTTTTCGGGCAGAAACGGCGTATTTGGCGCGGGCTCGGCGGAAATCATGGTTTCGCCGATGCGCAAAACTCCCGTTATGGAATCGGTTTTGAAGGCGAATTTTTCGCCTCCGCTTTTGCACAAAACCATACACTGTCTGCGCGTTGCCCCCGCGCGTATGTCGGCTGCGCAAGCCTCGCGGCGCGGCAGTTTCAGGGCGCGGACGATGTCGATTACGGGCACAAGCTCGCCGCCGATATTCGAGATTCCATCGATTGCCCCGCCTACTCTGTCGGGGTGCGGAAGTCTGTGCACAAACGTAGCGTTTGTGATTTCGCAGACTGCCGAAGACGCCAACGCCAATCTCGCACCCGCGCAGGAAAATGCGAAAAGCGAACGCGTTGCCGCGCGAGGTTCGGGATTGTCGGGGTGGATAGGTTGTGTCGGGGTATTATTGTGTTGAAGCGGGGAAGGCGAGGGTGTTGTAATGGGCGCGTTGTCGGCGGATTCAGTCTGCGCGGCAGGCTGGGAGTTTGGCGGAAGAATCCGCCCCGAATCTGGATTCGCGCCGTCCATATCAACTACAAAGTGTCCGAGCTGCCGCGACGCATTTTGCGCAGCTGTTCGGAAAGCGACTCCGCAGCCGCAGTCAGTTCCGCCCGCGAAGCATTGAGTTTGTCGACCGATTCCGCCACTTCGCCGAGCATATCCAGCGCGTGCGCGAACCCGTCCATATTCTCGCCGCAACTCCGCGCGAGCGAACGCGCCGCGGGAGACGCCGTTTTCATCTGCTCGACAACCGCGTCCATTTCGCCCAAAATTTTCGAGTACTTTGCGGAAAACTCGCCTATGTTTTCGAGCAGCCTGTCCGACTCCGCACTGTCGCCGGAAACCGCGGTTTCCATATCCTGAACAAGCGTTTTCATCGCAATCGACGCTCCCGAAACGCGCTCCGAAATCCTGTTGATTTCGCGCGCAATTACGGCGAAACTGCTGCCGTATTTGCCCGATTTTTCCGCTTCAATCGAGGCATTCAGCGAAAGCAGATTGGATTCGTCCGCTATGTGGGCGATGTCGGCAGATATGTCGGAAACGGCTTTCATGCGCTCCACAATCCCAGAATTTCTGCGCCGCGTGGCGGCGGCGTTACGCGCGAACATATCGACTAAATCGTCTATGTGTGAAAACTCCTTGCGGGCATTCTCGCCCGTGCCGAGCGCGGCGTCAACGCCGTCTCCGATTTTTTCGGCAACCGCACCGCCATCGCGCCCCCGCCTTATAGACGCGTTAAGCGACGCCGAGATTTTCGCAATCCGCGTGCCTATCGAATTCGAGCGGAAGACATACGCATCGAGGGCATCGTTAATACTTTTCAGAACCGCCCCGATTTCGTCGCGCGAAGTTTTAAGCGCGGCGGCGAACTTTGCCCCCTCCGAAACCGCCGCCGACGCCGCAAGCGAAAGCCGCCCGACTTCGTCGTCCGCGCGTCCCGACGGGTTAAACGGCGTCAAATCCCCGCGCGAAAAGCGTTCGAGGGCGCGGCGGCAAACCGACATTCTTACAGTCATTGAAGTGAGCGTAAAAAGCCCCGCAAGTGTTGCGGCAAGTAGCACCGCCAAGCTGGCGATGTCGCCCAAAATTGGGCGTCCGGCGATCTCGAAAAATCCCGACTCGGGGCGCAGGTGAACCACAATCCACTTGCTTGCCCGCGACACTGCAAAATCTGCATAATAGCGGCGGCCCGTTTTTTTGTCGGTATAGACTGCCATTTTCTTGTCGCTCAAATCGGCAGTATTGCGCGCCAACGACACGACGTATTCGATGGCGCGTCCGTAGAAATTGTCGTATTTGGACATATCCGTTTTTGCCAATGCCGAATCGTCTCGCAAAAATGCGCCGCCGTTTTCCTTGAAAATTCCGCGCACTGGGTTACCAGCGTTGTCGACGTATAAATCAGCTGCGGGGATTGGACGCAAATTTTCGAATCTACTTGACGCTATTACTTTGTCCTGCGGGCTGACCACGAAATAGTCTTCGTCCTCGGCAGCCCGCATTGCCGTAAGAACCGCCTGAATGCGCGCAGTGTCGGAAACGAATGAAACGTAGCCCGAATATCTGCCGTCGGACATTATTGCCGCCGCGTATTCCACGAGTGTTTTGTTTTTGTCCGACGCCACATAAGGCTCGCTTACAATAGACAAATCCTTTTCCGCCAAATCGACGCGTTTGCGAAGCGGCACCGAATGGAAGTCGTATTCCGACTCGTAAAACGGCAGCAAAACCAGATCTCCGTCTACTCTGTTCCACGTCGCCACGAACCTGCCGCCCTCCGAAGCCGCTATCCATTCGTCAATCGACGCGGTTGTTTTGTTCGAAGTAAAATCGTATGAATCCAGTGCGCCCTCGGCGTAAACGTCCTTGCCGTCGCGTATGTTTTTAAGTCCGAGCTCCGCGCGGTGGTCGCTATAATCGGCATTGATTGCGTATGCGATGTTTGCGCTCGAAAATGTCGGAAAGTATGCGAGCATTTGTTTGAGCATTTTTATTGTCGACGCCCTGTTGCCGAAAAGCACCTCCGCCGATGTCGCCGCGCCCTTTGCCGCCGAAATTCCCCTAACCGCCTCCGCCGAAATTTTCTCCGCCGCCAAATCGGTATCGAGCATAAATTTCCGCTGTGCCGCGGTCTCGATTGAATCGACCTCTTTTGTCGTTGTATAGAATGACGCCCCCCCTATTGCTATCAAAATAGGAAGTATTATATACACTATAAATTTTACTCTTATCCCCATCCTGCTGGGCAGGCTGCCATAGCGGGGCTACAGCCCCCGACAGCGGATTTTGCTCCGCAAAATGTTCCCGCTGTTCCCCTGCTATTCCTTTCTCTTTCGTTTTGTAGCTGACTGTTGGTTGGTTGTTAATAAAGTTGTGTAGGCGTGGGGCAAAGGCGTATTGATAAAATCAATCGCCGCCAGTGCCCGTCATATAAAAAAATCCCGCGCCGGTGCCCGTCATTTAAAAAAGTTGGACAAAGGCGCATTGATAAAATCAATCGCCGCCGGTGCCCAACATTTAAAAAAGTTTGGAGAGGGCTTCGGAGTAGCACTTGATTGTGTTGCGGACAACCTCGTCGGGAAGGACGGGAGCGGGGGCTTTTTTGTTCCAACCCGAAGCTTCGAGCCAATCGCGGACATACTGCTTGTCGTATGAAGTCTGGGCGCGTCCGACCTCGTATTTGTCGGCGGGCCAATAGCGCGAAGAGTCGGGCGTGAGAACCTCGTCGATGAGGTAGACTTTGCCTGCGGCGTCCGTGCCGAATTCGAATTTCGTGTCCGCCAAGATTATACCGCATTCCGCCGCCTTCTTCGCCCCCATTTCGTAAAGTTTGAGGCTTGCCGATTTTATCTGGTTGAAGAGCGAATCGCCCAAGAGTTTGGCGCATTCTTCGTTGGTAATGGGCATATCGTGGCCTTGCGCCGCCTTCGTGGTGGGGGTGAAAAGCGGCTCGGGCAACTTCTGAGATTCCTTCATGCCTGCGGGAAGGGTAAATTCGAAGAGTTTGCCCGTTTCGAGATACTGCTTCCAGCCGCTGCCCGCCAAATAGCCGCGCGCGATTGCCTCAATCGGCATAGGCGAAAGCTTTTTGACAATCATCGAACGCTGGACAAGTTCGGGGCGGTCTTTGAGCAGCTCGCGCACGCGCCCGTCGTGGTTCTCGACAAGATGCGTGGGCATAACCTGCGCGGCGAGTCTGAACCACAGCAGGCTAATCTGCGTGAGCAAAATGCCCTTGCCGGGGACGCCGTTGGGCATAATGACGTCGAAGGCAGAGATTCGGTCGGTTGCGACAATCAAAAGCTCGTCGCCCAAATCGAAATTCTCCCTGACCTTGCCCGTCGAAACTTTTTTGAAGGGAAGCCCCTCGACACTCATCAGGGGTTTTTCTGGTAGATTGAGTTCCATATTTTTATACAAAATCAAGCGTTGTAAAAATCAAGCCAAAACGGGGATTATTGCCCTTTGGCGTTGGTGAACGGGTATGCGGGCATTCCGTTCGAGCCGAACAGGCAGACGTCGGGCTTTGCCCAGCATTTCCAGCCGTAGCGCACGCCCTCGACTTTCGCGCCCTTTTCGGCTGCGGAAATTTCGAGACGGTTCTTGGCGATTAGACGCGCCGAAGCGGGCGTCCATTTGCCGCCGACAAGAACCTCGAAGCCGCGCGGGCTGCCGTTTAACTTCAAGCCCTTTCCGCAATGCGCGAATGTCGCGTAGGCTTTGTCGCCGCGGTATTCGATACCTTTAAGCTCGGGAGAATCGCCGAAAAACGACTTGTCCTTGTAGGTGTATTGCATTGCCAAATCGAACAGGCGTTTCGCAAGCGGCATTTTGTCGCGCGGGTGAATGTCGAATTCCTCGCCTGTGTCGAACGTGCAAATAAGGTGCGCGTTTTTTAGCGACTTGCACGCCTTGTATTGACGTTCGCGCACGTCCGCCCAGTCGCTCTTCGTGGTATACGACGGCAGCTGGAACACGTAGAAGGGCATATTTTTCGAGTTCCAAAGTTCGCGCCAAGTTTTTACGAGCAGGACGAGGTTTTCGTCGAAATGCACGCGGCGCGGATTGCTTGCGTCGTCCTCGCCCTGATACCAGACGAACCCGCGGATTGCGATGCCCTGAACGGGTGAAATCTTGGCGTTATACATACAACACGGAGCTTCCTGCGGACGCCACGGCGAGATTTGGTTCGGGCGCGTCCACAAAATATGCTGGCGTTTCTGCGCCTCCTCCTTCGACAGTTTTTTGCCCTTGTGTGCGCTGTCGAAATCGGCGAGGCGTTTTTCGTAGTCGGCAAGCTGTTTTTTATAGTCGAAAGTCTTCAACTCCCTGTTGTGACGCTCCAAGGTTTCCGACAAATACTGCGTTGTCAGTTTTTCCTCCGGCAGCCAACACTGCATTTTCGTGCCTCCAAGAGGGGTATCAATAAGCCCAACGGGCGTGTCGAGCTTTTTAGACAATTCTTCGGCAAAGAAATATCCGATTGCACTGAACGACGGCACGGTTCTGTCGGAGGCGATTTTCCAGTGCGACGACTCGTGGGAATCCGTTTCCCTTTTAAGGGACATCGCGCTAGACGGTTGGTAGAAAACCCTGATGTTTGCCGAAGCGCGTTTTTTTGCGGCCTCGCAGTCGGGCGTTCCGCCGACGCCGTATTGCATATTGCTCTGACCGCTCAAAAGCCAGACTTCGCCGACGAGGACGTTCTTGATTGTTTTGGCGGGTTTGCCGTTTTCGTAGACGGCGATTTCGCGCGGGACAAAGCTCTTTTCGAACGCGGAGGTTTCGACGAGCCACGCGCCGTTTTTGTCGGATTTCGTTTTAAAAGTCTTGCCGTCAAAGGCGAGCGTTATGTCGGCATCGGGCAGCGACGTTCCCCAGAAGCGGTTCGGCTTGCCCGCCTGAACCACCATATTGTCCGAAAACACGCGCGGCATTTTTATTTCGGCAAACGAAGCCGAAGCCGCGAGCGTAGCCGCAATCAATATCAACGTTTTTTTAATCATGATTATCTATCCTTGTTATCTTCTATTTATTGTAAAAATTTCGATTCAACTATTTTAAGGTTGATTTGGATTGCGTTTCTTTGGGAGGAGTTGCCGAAGGTTTGTCGGCCTCCTCCATGGCCTTGATTTGGGCGCGGGCGGCATCCGCCAATGCCTTGTCGCCGTAGGCGACTCTGAGTTTTTCGACCTCCGCCTTTGCCTGCGTGTGTCCGCGCGAAGCCGCCGTCAAAAAGTAGCGGTATGCCTGCGGAATGTTTTTCGGCGCGCCGTCGCCCGAAACGTAGACTACGCCCAAATAGTAGAGAGCGTCGGTGTTGCCCTCGATTTCGGCGGCTGAATGCCAGATTGCTACGGCTTTTTTCAAATCCTTTTCGACGCCGTCGCCAGTGTAATAGCAGAGTGCGAGGTAGACCTGCGCGATGTCGTGCCCCTGTTCGGCGGATTTTTTCCAAAGCTCGAACGCCTTTTTCGGGTCGCGCTTGCGCACGCCCTGCCCCTTTGCGTAGGCGAATGCCAGATTGCACTGTGCGCGCATATTGCCCTGTTCGGCAGCTTTCTCCCACCAGAAGGCGGCCGTCGGCATATCGGGCATTACGGAAATTCCCTGACAATAGGCGTTGCCGAGCATATACTGCGCGACGGCGTCGCCGCCCTTCGCGCCCTCGTTCCAAAATTCGACGGCAGTGGGCACATTGCGCTCGACGCCGTTGCCAGAATAGTAGGACATTCCCAAGTTGGTAAACGCCTTTGCGTTGCCCGCCTTTGCGGCTTTGCGCCAGAAATCGACGGCGAGTTTAAAGTTGGGCACGAACTTGCCGCCGTCGCCGTCGGCGTAGAATTCGCCGAGGGCGTTCAACGCTTCGGGATCGCCGTTGCGCGCCTTGGCGATATTCGTCTGCAAATCGAACTGCGCCGCAACTGCGGCGGCGGCCGAAAACAACAGGACAAAAAGATAAAGTCTCATACAAAGCAGGCTAACCGCGCGGCGGGTTTTGGCAATACTTATTTTGCCCAAAATTCGCGCCGCGAGGGCTATTTTTTGCGCAAAATTTTTATCTGGTCGCGAATGAGGGCGGCTTTTTCGAATTCGAGGCGGTCGGCGGCAAGCAGCATTTCAGCGGTCATTTCGTCGATGATTTTTTTCAGCTCGCTTTCGGGCTTTGCCGCGAGCTTTTTGAGTTTGTCGTCCTTCTTGACAAGCGACGGCTGAATCGGACGCGATACGCTCTGCGGGGTAATCTTGTGCTCGACGTTGAATTTGCTTTGAATTTCGCGCCTGCGCCTGCACGTTTCGAGCGCGGTTTTGAGCGAGCCGGTTATGTTGTCGGCGTATAGAATGACCCTGCCCTCGGCGTGGCGGGCGGCGCGACCCGCGGTCTGGATAATGCTTGTTGCGCTGCGCAGAAAGCCCTCCTTGTCGGCGTCCAGAATGCACACGAGCGAAACTTCTGGCGCATCGAGCCCCTCGCGCAAAAGGTTGACGCCCACGAGCGCGTCGAACTCGCCCAAGCGCAGACGCCGCAGAATTTCGACGCGTTCGATGGCGTCGATGTCGGAATGCAAATACTCGACCCTTATCCCGGACTCGCGCAGGTATTCGGAAATCTCCTCGCTCATACGCTTTGTGAGGGTCGTGACGAAGACGCGCTGTTTGCGCTTTGCAGCCTCGACAATTTCGGCGGCGCAATCTTCGACCTGCCCTTTTATCGGGCGGACAACCATCTCGGGGTCGAGCAAGCCCGTCGGACGGATAATCTGTTCGGCAACCGCGCCGCTAACGGATAGCTCGAATGGCGCGGGAGTAGCCGAGACGAAAACCGTCTGCCCCGTGAGTTTGTCGAATTCCTCGGGGCGCAGGGGGCGGTTGTCGAGCGCGCTAGGCAGGCGGAAGCCGTATTCGATAAGCCGCTCCTTGCGCGAGCGGTCGCCGTTGAACATACCGCGAATCTGCGGGTAGCTGACGTGGCTTTCGTCGATGAAAAGCAGGGTGTCTTTCGGGAAGAAGTCGAGCAGACACCACGGGCGCGAGCCCGCCTCGCGCCCCGACAAGTGGCGCGAATAATTTTCGATGCCCGTGCAAAAACCCGTCTCGGCGAGCAAGTCCAAATCCTGCTCGGTGCGCATTTTTATGCGCTGCGCCTCGACGAGTTTGTTTTGGCTTTCAAGCTCGGCGACGCGCTCGGCAAGCTCTTTTCTGATTTCGGGAATGGCGGCGGCAATCCTGTCTTTCGGTGTGACAAAGCCCGTTGCGGGATACAAGTCGAACCTGTCGATGCGCCCGACTACCGAGGCGGTAATGGGGTCGATTTTTTTAAGGCTGTCGATTTCGTCGCCGAAAAATTCGACGCGCAGGGCGGTGTCCAGATACGCGGGAAAGACGTCGACAACGTCGCCGCGAACCCTGAACATACCGCGCTCGAATGCGGTGTTGTTGCGTTCGTAGCTAATGGAAACGAGATCTTTTACGAAATCCGCGCGCGAGTATTCGAGCCCCCTGCGAAGCGGAATCATCAGCTTTTTGAAGTCTTCGGGCGAGCCCAATCCGTAGATGCACGAAACCGTAGCAATCACAATCACGTCGCGGCGCGATACGAGCGAAGACGCCGCGGAAATGCGCAGTTTTTCAATCTCGTCATTTACGGAGGAATCCTTTTCGATATAGGTGTCGGTCTGCGGAATGTAGGCTTCGGGCTGGTAATAGTCGTAATAGCTCACGAAATATTCGACGGCATTTTCGGGGAAAAACTCCTTGAACTCCGAATAAAGCTGCGCGGCGAGCGTCTTGTTGTGCGAAATTATCAGCGCGGGGCGGTTCAGATTTTTTATGACGTTCGCCATTGTAAACGTCTTGCCCGAACCCGTTACGCCCACGAGTGTGGTATATTTGTTGCCCGCAAGAATGCTGCGCGTGAGCGTTTCTACCGCCTGCGGCTGGTCGCCCGAAAGCGCGTATTTGGAATGCAGTTTGAAAAGTTCTTCCGCCATTTCGGTTTAGACATTCTTTTGGAAAATGCGTTCTGCAAAATTGGCGTCAAGCCCCGAAAAATTGTCGATTACGGCGTCGGGGCGCGCGTCCGCACCGCGCGAAAGCCAGAATTCGCGCGGGTTTGTGGTCGTGAGCGCGACGGTTTTCATGCCCGCTGCGACGCCCGCCTGAATGCCCGCGAGGGAGTCCTCGAAGACGACGCAATTTTGCGGCTTTGCGCCGAGTTTTTGCGCCGCATTCAAAAACACGTCGGGCGCGGGCTTGCCGCGGGAGACGTCCTCGGAGGCGGAATACGCGCCGAAATACCGCCCGAAGCCGAGCTTTGCGACGGTCGCGTCAAGATTCGCCCTCGGCGTGGACGATGCCACTGCGCACAAAATCCCGACTTCGCCAAGCGACTTCAAAAAATCCTCCGCGCCCGCAACGACGGGCACACCGCGCTCGGCGACAATGCGGCGGTATTCGGCTTCCTTCCAATCGGACATTTTCTGCACCTCGGCGGGGTCGTCGCTCCAACGGAGGATTTTCGAAATAATCTCGACGTTGCGCTTGCCGAAAGTCTCGGAAAAAAAGTTGTCGATAAGCGGCAGCCCGCGCGACGCGGCAAGCATAATCCAAGTCTGTTCGTGCGTGTGCCCCGAGTCCACAACGGTTCCGTCCCAATCGAATAAACAGGCAATTTTTGAATCGGCGTTCATAGGTAAATTTTTTGTCTGGTTCGATAATCGGACATTTCCGCAAAAAAGCCAAGAACAACTTTCGAAAGCCGCGACAAATAAAGAGGACAAAAAAGGTTGAAAAACGCCCGCGCCGCCGCATTATATACGCGCAAAGAAAATGGAAAACGCAACAGAACAGAAAATCGAACAGAGAAAAGTCGTTATGACGGCCGCTCAGCCGACGGGCAAACTACATTTGGGAAACTATCTCGGCGCGGTCAAAAACTGGGGCAAGATGATTGAAGACTACGAATGCTATTTCGGCATTGTCGATATGCACGCAATTACAATCCCCTACGTTCCCGCCGACCTCAAACGAAACGTCTACGACTGCGCCGCGCAGTATATGGCTTGCGGACTCGACCCCGAAAAATGCAACCTGTTTTTGCAGAGTATGGTGAAGGGGCACGCCGACCTGACTTGGATACTCGGCTGCATTTGCCCAATCGGCAGCCTCGAAAGAATGACGCAATATAAAGACAAAGCGCGTAAACACAAAGACGCACTCAACAGCGGACTGCTCTTCTATCCCGTGCTTATGGCGGCGGACATTCTAATCTACAATGCCGACCTCGTCCCCGTGGGCGAAGACCAGAAGCAGCACATCGAACTCACGCGCGACCTCGCGCAAAAGTTCAACAACACCTATTCGCCCACATTCAAGCTTCCCGAGCCGTTTATACCCAAGGCGGGCGCGCGAATAATGTCGCTGCAAAGCCCCGATTCGAAAATGTCGAAATCCGACCCCAACCAGAACGGCACGCTCTACATCACCGACGAACCGAACGTTCTGCGCAAAAAGATAATGTCGGCGGTGACCGACAGCGACAGCTGCGTCCGCTACGACCCCGCGTCAAAGGCGGGCGTCTCGAACCTGATGTCGATAATGTCGGCTTTCACGAAAAAGGGCTTCGAGGAAATCGAAGCTGAGTTCGCGGGCAAGGGCTACGGCGACTTCAAAAGCGCGGTTGCCGACGTTGTAATAGACGGGCTTTCCGACGTGCGCGAAAAATACAAGACGTTTTCCGCCGACAAATCGCTTATCGAAGCCGCGCTCAAAAAGGGTTCTCAGGCTGCGCAAAGACGCGTCGACAAAATGATGTCGAAGGTCTACCGCAAAGTCGGCTTTATGAAATTCGAATAACCCAAAACACAAACGCCAATGAACAACAAATCGCCCATTCCCAAGTGGCCGCTGTATGTCGCCGATGCGACACTGCTTGCGGCGGTATTCGCAATAGCATACCCGAACATCGTCCTTATGGAAACGATGTCCGCCGCGGGAATACTGCTTTGCTCGCTGTTGTGCGCGGGGGCGATGGCGATGGTTCTTGCGCCGTTTGTGTTCGAATATCTCAATCAAAAGCAGCAAATCAGCTCCGATGCCCGCAAGGTGCGCGCCGACATCGACCTTATCTTCGAAAATCTATCGGCACTCCAACTTATGATTGCCGAAACGCGCGAGATGGGAGATTCTATCGAGGAAAAGCTCGCCTTCCAGCTCGCCAAAGACACCGACGTAAAATTCGAAAGCTTCAACAACGCCCTCGAAGACCTCCGCAATTTGACGAAAACCGATGTCAAGGCGGCGGCCCAAAAGGTCGCGGAAATGCTCGAATCGCTCGCGCAGACCGACGCGCGCATAGCCGAGATTTCGGCGGAAGTCACGCGTTTGGCGGACTCGCGCGACGCCCAAACTCTCGAAAGCGAACGCGCCGAGAAAAAATACGAGGAAGTTCTCGACGAGCTCGACGCTCTTAAAAACGACGTCGCGGCACTCGGGGCGGACATCGAGCGGACGCGCAAACAAACTCAGGGCATGCGCGAACTCGACGACGCCGTTGTAAACGCCCCCGCCGACGATTTCGATAGCGTTAGCGACGAAGATGAATTGACAACGGGAGAACCCGATTCAAACTCCAAACACTCCGAAACAAACATCCCAGAAGTCCCCGACGAAGAGACTGCCGAAACTGCCGATTCTCCCGTAGAATTTGAGGCTTCCGCCGGACAACCCGACACTCCCACGCCCGAGCGCGACACAAAAAACAAGCTTGAAGGCATAATGCAAAAAGCCCTCAATAACGCCGCTTCGAATGCTGGATTCGTCGAAAAAATAATTTCGGGCTCGGGTGCTTTCCACTCGGACGAAAACGAACAAGGCGAAGATGTCGACGCCCACGCGTCCTCCGAAATCCCCGACGAAGAACCCGACAACACCGAAACTTCCGCCGCCGAAAATACCGACATCGGCGACCCAGACGTCGATACAGAAGCCGCAATCCCCCCCTCTTCCGAGCCTTCCGCGACCGACGGAATTCAGGACAATTCCACACCCGACCCCATGCAGGATTCCGACTTGTCCGAAGAAAAAATCGACGACACTCTTCTTGACGGGCTCGACTTCGACGAACAGTCCGACCCCGACGCGGAAGACGCCGAAGCCGCGCAAAAAGCCGTTGATGCCACCGAAGCCGAAGAAATGCTTTTCGACAACGCCGAGCTTTTGCAGACAAAAAAGCCCGTCTACAAAAAGGGCGCGTCAATCATACTGCGCTCTATGATTGGCATCGGCAACAAACCCTACCTGCGCGGAAACATCGCGCCGCTATCGCCCGACAAGGGCATTGAGATGGATTACGCCGAAATCGGCGTCTGGAAACTTCCGCTGCCCGACTTCGACGGCGAGCTGACGTTCTCCGTCTGGAAGAACGACGAAGAGCAAATCGGCAACGCCTCCTACAACGCCGAATCGGGGCAAAAAACCGAAATCATAATTTAATAGAAAATGTTAAGCGTTAGAATAATCCCCTGCCTCGACGTCAAAAACGGACGCGTCGTAAAAGGCGTAAACTTCGTGAATCTAATCGACGCGGGCGACCCCGTCGAGCAGGCGAAAGCCTACGAGCAACAGGGGGCGGACGAACTCGTCTTCCTCGACATCACAGCTTCGAGCGACAACCGCGCCATTATGCGCGATGTCGTGGAGCGCACCGCATCGGAATGCTTTATGCCGCTGACTGTCGGAGGAGGGCTTCGCACCCTCGAAGACATACGCCTTATGCTCAACGCGGGCGCAGACAAAGTTTCGCTCAACACCTCCGCGATAACGAACCCCGACTTGGTCTCGCAGGCGTCGGCAAAATTCGGCAACCAGTGCATAGTTGTGGCAATCGACGCCAAGCGCGACGGCGAAAACAAGTGGTCGGTCTACACCCACGGCGGGCGCAATAAAACCGAGCTCGACGCCGTCGAATGGGCGCGCGAGGTCGAACGGCGCGGCGCGGGCGAAATCCTGCTGACGTCGATGGACGCCGACGGCACGAAGGACGGCTACGACATCGCCCTCACACGCGCGGTCTCCGACGCGGTTACAATCCCCGTGATAGCTTCGGGCGGCTGCGGGACATTGCAGCATATGGTCGACGTCGTAAAAGACGGCGGGGCAAGCGCGGTTCTGGCCGCTTCGGTATTCCACTTCGGCACATACACAATAAAACAGGCGAAGCAGGAACTCGCAAAAAACGGAATTCCCGCGCGTCTCTAAACGCGAATTTTGCGCAAACCGCAAAAAACCTCGGCAACACCCCGCACCGAAGTTTTTGTTTTTCAAATGCCGCAAACGCAGCGTAAAGCAAGCCGCGGCCTTGCATCTATATCAACACATCTTCGCGCACAACGCCTTCAAGTCCCGAAAGCGCGGGTTTTCTACATCGGGCAGAAACGCGATGTGGCGCAACATACTGCGCCATTCGAGATACGCGCGTTCAACGTCGCCGCGCAAAATCAAGTCGCTTTCGAATTTCGAAAACGCCGCGCCGCCGAAAACGTCGCGGACAATTTCCGACGCGCCTTCGCCGTATGTCAGCGGCACGCCCGCTTTGAGAGCCCCGCGCACATTTGCCGCAAAAAACGCCGTCCTGCAAACGTCCGCCAAGCGCGAACTAACCGACGCATTCGTGGCGGAAAGATGAAACCGACCGCCCGCGCGCAGATTCGCGAGGTCGAAAACCAAATCCTCCAACGCGTAGGATTCGTCCTCCAACGCGGCGGCAACGGCGTAGCCTTCGCCCCCGTTGAAGAACGAAAAAATCCTGCCGCGCGTAGTCGGCTTGAAATCGGCGTCCACAAAACCGAACCGCACCCAGCGCGACGCCTCGCCGACTTTCGACACGTCCGAGACATCGCCGAGTCCCGATAGTTTTTCGAAATCGTATTCGCCCGATACGTCTACCTCGCGCTCGGGCGGTTTGTATAAATTAGCCCCGAACCCGTCCGATACCGCGCGGACTTTCGCGCCCGCCAAGTCGACGCGTGCGCGTAAAACATCGCCTACAAGCTCGAACGAGCGAACCTCCGCCCCCGCGAGGGACGCGCCCAAAAATTTCCCGAAATTGCGCTTGATGTTTTTTACGCCCAAGATTTTCGCGTCGAAACATTTCGCGAAGCCGAGTCCGCCCGAACGCGCCGCCGCCGAAAATCTGCGCGCGGTTTTCGTGAGCATAAAACCGCCGTCGCGGGCTACGGCAATGTCCAAAAGCAGCCCGAATGTTCCGTTTTCGAGAGCGCAGACGCGCCCTACTTTCAGGGATTCCACCGCGCGGCGGCACTTTAAAAAACCAGTCCAGCCCGCCCCGTCGAAAAAAAGAACGGAATCCAGCCGCGCGGGCGCGCTAAAACGCCGCCGCTCCCAGACGTTGCGCGAATTTAAAATCTCGACTTTTCTTTCGTCCGCGCCCTTTGCGCCCGAATTTCTCGACGCGGACTTTCCGTGCCCAGCCCGCCGCCGCGCAGCCGCAACCGCGGCGTTAAGCCCCACGTCAATCGGCTCTTCGACAAACAGGCTTTTGTAGAATTTTTCCAACGCCGCTATGTGGTCTTCTCCGTTGTCGACGGCTCGCGCCATAACGCGTATCGACGCCGCCGAATCTACCGCGTCGACGCGCGCAAGCTGCGCCTGTCGGGCATCCGAAAGCCGCGGCTTTGCGGGTAGCGTTAAGGCGAAGCCGAGCTTGTCCTTTCCGCGACGCCCCGCGCGTCCGTACATTTGCAGCAATTCGTCGGGGCGCAGAATTTTCGTTCCCGCGGCGGTCTCGTATTCGCGCGAGACGACGACGACGCTGCGCATTGAAAAATTCACGCCCGCCCCGAGCCCAGTCGTCGCCACAACCGCTTTCAACGCGCCCTCGCGCGCGTATTTTTCGACAATCGCCGACCTCTGGAACGCCGACAGTCCGCTGTGGTGGAACGCGACCCTGCGGCGCAGCATATTTCCGAGCTCGCGACCCGCCGCCGACGCGTCCGCGCGCGGCAGATTCAGGAAGTCGGGACACGGCAAGCCCGCCGCCAGCTTCCGCGCAATCGACTCCGCTTCGGCGCGGTGCGGCGCGAAAATCAATACGGGCGCGAAGTCGGCGTCGATTATTTTCTTTACGAATTTCGGCCACATTCCCGAGACTCCCGACGCGTCGCCGCCCAACGCCGCCGCTGCGATTTCTTCGAGCGGCACTGGACGCTCCGCGTGCGACACCAAACGGCAGTCGCGACCGAGACCGGCAATCCAGCCGCGCACGCGTTCGGCGTTCGCCACGCTGCCGCTCATAAGCAGCAGGCGCGTGTTTTTCGGTGCGAGCGCGACAGCAAGCTCGTAGTTGAATCCGCGGATTGGGTCTGATATAAGTTGATATTCGTCGATAACGAGCAGGTCGGGGCATTTTCCCGAGAAGAAATTGTTTTTCTGAGTTTCGAGCGTAGCAACGACTATCGGCGCGTCTGTGTCGACGTTGTAGTCGCCCGTGGAAATCCCGACGCGCCAGCCGCGGGCCTTCCACTCGCTGTATTTGTCGTTTGCAAGAGCTCGTGTGGGCACGGTGTAGACCGCCCGCCCCGAAAAATGTTTTTCGACAAACAGCTCGAAAACATACGTCTTGCCCGCCCCCGTAGGCGCGTCGATAACCACGTCGCGACCCGCCGCCAAGTGTCCGACAGCCTCGCTTTGCCAAAAATCTGGAATCCGAACAATGTCGCCGAAAAGCCCCATCGCCACCGCCGTAAAAATCCGCGCCGAAAACCGAAACACGCGCCGCTATGCGCGGGCTTCGAACGCCGAAACGATTTCCGCCACAAACATTTTGTGCATGGGATTGTCCGCCCCATACCACTTTTCAAGCGGCGCGGAGTCCAAAAAACATTTCGCGTCCATTTCCTGCGCGTAGATTTTGCGGCACTCGAAAAACGATGCTGCCTGAGCAAACGCGACGTTTCCGCGCTCGGTCGCAAACGGCGTGAGGGCGCATTCCCGCGCCTTGTCGACATCGCGCCCCGAATGCGACCCGCAGTAGGACAAAATCCGCTTGTCCTCTGGGCGGAAGAACGACATCGCGAACTCGTCGCGCTCTTCGACAAACTCGAACGTGTAGCGGTTCGGACGAATGAAAACAAACGCAACGGGCTTGTTCCACATAAATCCGACGCCGCCCCAACTGGCGGTCATCATATTGAATTTCTCGGGCGTTCCCGCCGAAATCAGCGTCCAGTCCGAACCGATTTTTTCAATCGGGTTCGCGAACGCCTCCGAAATTTTTACGCTCTTAAACATACGAAAAGAATAATCGCCGAAATTCCCTCCGCTTCAACAAAAAATCCGGAAAAAAATACACCTGCGCTAAATCACGCCCGAAAAAATCCGTTCAATGAAATATATTGTTGAAAAGGCCGAACAAAAACGGTTTAATAACTGTCATTATAAAACCCGCGCGTTGCGGGGCAAAAAACAAAGGACTCATTTTATGGATATCAAAAAATCAATGGCTATTGCGGCCGCGTCGGCGGTTGCGTTTACGTCGGCGTTCGCCGAGTCGAACGAAGACTACATAAAAACATTCGGCATGATCGCCTTTCAAAACGGCGGATTGAAGGAGCTTCAACTTACGCCCGCCGAATTCGAAATTTTCGTTCAGGGCATGAAAGACGCCTATCAGGGCAAAGACCTCCCCAAGAACATCAACGAATACGGGCAGAAAATGATGGACTACCTCAAAAGCCGAGCCGAAGCTTTCATAGCTGCCGAAGCAAAAAAGGCGGAAGCCGAATCCGCCAAGTTCTGGAAAGATTTGGAGAAAGTCGAAGGCATTCAGAAAACTCCTTCGGGCTTGGCATTCAAAGTTGTCGAAAAGGGCTCGGATAAAGTCGCCTCGGAAAACTCCAACGTCAAAATCAATTACACGGGTAAACTCACCAACGGAGACGTTTTCGACAGCACCGACAAGCACGGCAAACCCGCCGAATTCAACCTTGCAAATGTAATTCCGGGTTTCCGCGAAGGCTTGCAGAAAGTCGGCAAGGGCGGCAAGGTGATACTATACATTCCCGCGAACCTCGGCTACGGGCAGCAGGCAATCCCCGGCATTCCGCCGAATTCGACGCTCATCTTCGACGTCGAAATACTGGACGTCAACGACGCCCCCTCCAAGTAAAAACGACCCGCTGGGCGGGCTTCCATATCGTGGGCAAGCCCCCGAGAACGGATTTTACTTCCGTAAAATATTTCCGTTCTTCCCCCTTCTATTATACAGATTGAACATTCTAAAAAAGGTTTTCCAAACGGAAAACCTTTTTTTTGATTTTTTAGTTTCGCAATAGAGGCGCACTCTCAGCTAAAAGACGGTTTCCTCGGGAGGTCTGTGCATTAGCACTATCCCTCCTTGAAT
>ERZ1026944.238-NODE-238-length-26396-cov-22.598724_pt1 | contig 26396 bp, 22 predicted proteins | sample MGYA00519569_ERZ1026944 | MGnify/ENA primary metagenome ERZ1026944 (study PRJEB26926, sample SAMN06164618) | human gut metagenome | biome: ENVO:00009003; feature: ENVO:2100002; material: ENVO:00002003 | host: Homo sapiens | place: USA | collected 2012 ... | reverse complement strand
GTTGAATTGGCGAAGCCAAGAGCTGAGCGACGATAGGAGCGGGCTAAAATCTAACGCGTCTTTTAGAACGAGCCTCGCGAAAACAAGCGGAGCGCGTTTGAGATTTTGCCGAAGGCAAAAGACCCCGAGCGTTAGCGAGTGGGCGCGACGGGTTGCGCATGCAACCGCGCGTCATTTTTAGCCAGCTCACACGTCAGTTCTCTGCCGAAGCCGGTTTCCTCGGGTGGTCTGTGCAAAAGCACTATCCCACCACTCGAAAACACGAATCCTGCCTCGAGCCTCGCGATTTTTAGCCCAAGAACCCGTGTTTATCCTAACGCGATAAATAATGTAAAAGCTTAACTTCGTTCCGCTTTTCTATAATAGAAGAATAAAGCGCATTGGCAAAGCCAATCGCGCCCCTTTCGGAAACATAAATATCCGCTCAACTTCAACCCACAAGCAAAGGCACATCGGCGGAGCCGATTGCCGCCGCTTCCGGAACATTTAAAAGACTTGAAAAAGGGGAAGATGTGTGCAAACTTGGAGATAGTATGTTAAATAATTATGTATTCTCTTCGGAATCGGTCGGCGAAGGTCACCCCGACAAAGTAGCCGATTTCATCTCTGACAGCGTCTTGGACGCTTGCTTGGAGCAGGATAAATTCAGCCGCGTCGCATGCGAAACACTTGTGAAGAGCAACTGCGTAGTTGTCGCTGGCGAAATCACGACAAAGGCGACATTGGATTACGAAAAAATCGTGCGCAACGCAATCAGGGAAATCGGCTATGTAAACGACGACGACGTCTTCCACGCCGACAAAGTGTTCATCACGAACCTGCTTACAAAACAGTCTCCCGACATCGCGCAGGGCGTCGACGCGCGCAAGGCAAAGGGCAAGAAGACCGCCGAACAGGGCGCGGGCGACCAGGGCATTATGTTCGGCTACGCCACAAACGAAACCCCCGAGTATATGCCCGCGGCAATTATGTTCGCGCACAAAATTTTGACGGAGCTTGCCAAACAGCGCAAGTCAGGCAAAGCACCCAAGTGGCTGCGCCCCGATTGTAAAAGCCAGGTCGCAGTCGCATACGAAAACGGCAAAGTCTCGCATATCGAAAACGTAGTCGTTTCCACACAACACGCGGCGGGCGTCGACCACGACACAATCGAAAAATACATCGTCGAAAAAGTCGTCAAAAAGGTGCTGCCCAAAAAACTTTTAACAAAGAACACCCAGTTCCTCATCAACCCCACGGGGAACTTCGTTGTGGGCGGGCCGCAGGGCGATTCGGGACTCACCGGCAGAAAAATCATCGTCGACAGTTACGGCGGCTACGGACGCCACGGCGGCGGCGCATTCTCGGGCAAGGACCCCAGCAAAGTCGACCGCTCCGCGGCATATATGTGCCGTTGGGTGGCAAAGAATATCGTTGCGGCGGGCTTGGCCGACAAGTGCGAAATTCAGGTTGCCTACGCAATCGGACACCCGCAGCCGCTCAGCATCGCAATCGACACATTCGGCACGGGTAAAATCGAAGAGGCGAAAATCGAAAAGGCGGTTCGCAAAGTATTCAGCTTCAAACCCGCTGACATCATCTGCCAGCTCAAATTGCTCCAGCCCATCTATAAGAAGACGACAAATTACGGACACTTCACAAAGTCCGACTTGCCGTGGGAACAGCTCGACAAGGTCGCAGCCCTTAAAGCCGCGGCAAAATAATAGTTGGACAAGTAATCGACGCGAAGGCAAAGCCCTCGACGAAAAGCGGGAGATTTCCCGACTTCGGAAGCGACGCGGGGCAAAAAAACAAACCCCGCTTCGCTCCCGCTTGAAGCAATATCCCCCACAGTTCCGAATCCCCCCGACGGTGGTTTGAACACAGTTCAAAATCTCCGCCGTTCTCCCGAGGAAAAATTCCGAACAAAATAAAATCGATCTAATTCTTTACAAACATATCGACGTTTGACGACAAAATTCGCGTCGATATTTTTTTGATACCAAAAACCACCCAACAACATTTTTAATTATTATGGCAAAATCCGAAAAATACAAGGTCGCAGACATAAAACTCGCTCCGTGGGGCAGAAAAGAAATAGAAATAGCCGAACACGAAATGCCCGGGCTCATGGCAATCCGCGAAAAATACGCGCCCAAAAAGCCGCTCAAAGGCGTGCGCATAAGCGGTTCGCTGCACATGACAATCCAGACCGCAGTTCTCATCGAAACCCTCAAAGCACTCGGGGCGAACGTCCGTTGGGCAAGCTGCAATATTTTCTCGACACAAGACCACGCCGCCGCGGCAATCGCAAAGGGCGGCACACCCGTCTTCGCTTGGAAGGGCGAGTCGTTGCAGGATTATTGGGAGTGCACCTACAAGGCACTAACTTGGGACAACGGCAAAGGCCCGCAGCTCATCGTCGACGACGGCGGCGATGCCACATTGCTAATCCACCGCGGCTACGAGCTTGAAAACGGCGACAAGTGGGTCGATTCCCCGTCTTCGTGCGAAGAGGAAACCGTCATCAAAAAACTCCTCAAACGGATCTATAAACAGGATAAAAACCATTGGCATAACGTCGTCAAAGAGCTCAAAGGCGTCTCGGAGGAAACCACAACGGGCGTCCACCGCCTATACCAAATGGTCGAGGACAAACGCCTGCTCATTCCCGCAATCAACGTCAACGATTCCGTCACAAAAAGCAAGTTCGACAACATCTACGGCTGCCGCGAGTCGCTCGTCGACGGCATCAAACGCGCGACAGACGTTATGATAGCGGGCAAAATCGCAATGGTCTGCGGCTACGGCGACGTCGGCAAGGGCTGCGTTCAGGCACTCAAAGGCTTGGGCGCGACAGTCGTCGTCTCGGAAGTCGACCCCATCTGCGCCTTGCAGGCGGCAATGGAGGGCTACCGCGTAATGACCGTCGAAGACGCCCTGCCGATAGCCGACATCTACGTCACCACAACGGGCAATTGCGACATCATAACCGCCGAGCACATCTCCAAGATGAAAGACCAGACAATCCTGTGCAATATCGGGCACTTCGACAGTGAAATTCAGGTCGCGAAATTGCAGTCCTACCCGAAAATCAGGCACACCAACATCAAGCCGCAGGTCGACAAATACACATTCCCCGATGGACATTCCGTGTTCCTGCTCGCCGAGGGACGTTTGGTAAACCTCGGATGCGCAACGGGGCACCCGTCGTTTGTAATGAGTAATTCCTTCGCCAACCAAACACTCGCCCAAATGGACTTGTGGGCAAACCGCGATAAATACGAAAACAAAGTCTATATCCTGCCCAAAAAGCTGGACGAAGAAGTCGCGCGCCTGCACTTGGGCAAACTCGGCGCAAAACTGACCAAACTCACAAAGAAACAGGCGGATTATATCGGAGTCCCCATCGAAGGACCATATAAACCGTCCCATTACAGATACTAATAAACCCGATTCGGAAGACGGACGACGGCGGCGCAGTTTGACCTCAGCCCCGAGCCGACTTCAAAACCGCACCCCTGCCCCGTCCACTTCCGAAGACACTCCCCAAAAACCAACCCCCACACCCCGTTTCCGCAACACACAGCGGCTATATAAAAAACACATAACAGGGGCGACATAAAAAAAATAAAAAAAAGCTTGCGTGCAAAATAAAGACGCATTTAATAGGTGTCTTTTTAGAAATTTTCAAAGAGATGAAAGCTACAATTAAAATACAGGGAAAGCAGTTGACCGTTAGCGAAGGCGATATCGTTTTCGTAAACCGCTTCGTGAATTCGAAGGCGGGCGATATTGTCGAAATCAAGGAAGTCCTGATGACGGGCGAAGGCGACGCGGCAAAATTCGGGGCTCCGTATGTCGACGGCGCAAGCGTTTCCGCCAAAATATTGGAAAACAAACGCGGCAAAAAAGTTGTAATTATCAAGAAAAGACGCAGAAAGGGCTACCAGCGCAAGCAGGGTCACCGTCAGGAACTCTCCGTCTTGAAGATTGAATCCATCAAAGCGTAGGAAAGGCACATTTTATGGCACATAAAAAAGGTCAGGGAGCTGCAAAAAACGGGCGCGACTCGAACTCGCAGCGCAGAGGCGTTAAGAAGTTCGGCGGCGAATACGTTTTGGCAGGCAACATCATCGTCCGTCAGTGCGGCACAAAAGTCCGCGCGGGCGAAAACGTCGGTATGGGCAGAGACTACACTTTGTTCTCGCTCAAAGACGGCATCGTCAAGTGGGACGGCGCGCACCGCAAGGTTTCCGTCGTTGCCGAAGCCGAATAGGGATCTGGCGTTGTTCCTAAGGGGTGGATGTCCTTAATACCGAGGGCTGGGCGAAGCAGAAAAGCTTCTGATTCTGCATTCTATTAAAGATTGCCAAACCCCGCCCCCTGTTTTCGGAACAGCCTCCGCTTCAAAATAAATTCGGATTTACATTTACACTCTTTGCAAATCCGTTTTAGTTCTCTAAAAAATACAATTTATCGGCAAATAGGGCTTGACTTTTCATAAGGAATCGAGACACTCTTTGCCTCAATAATCGCCAGGGTAGCTCAGTGGTAGAGCAGAGGACTCATAAGCCTTTGGTCGGTGGTCCGAATCCACTCCCTGGCACGACTTTAAGAAAGCGGTTTCCAGCTCGGAAGCCGCTTTTTAATTGCACCTGGGGGCAATCTCCATCCTAAACATTGCTTTTTGCGCACTTTTGCACGCATAAAAGCCGCTTTTTGACATTTATAACGAACCAAAAACTATGATTTCCGAAAGAGTAAAAGGACACCTTTGCGTCCTAACGGCAAACACAATATTCGGTATATTTATCCCGATATCAAAGCACCTGCTAAGCGGACTTATATCGCCCATAATGCTCACCCTGTTCCGCATTCTTGGGGCGAGCCTGCTGTTCTGGACGGCTTCGCTCTTGGTAAAAGACACAAAACTCACACCGAAAGCATTGGCTTGGTTCTTCTTTTTCGCCCTCACGGGAATCCTGCTAAATCAGGGGCTTTTTATCTTCGGTTTGGGACATACTTCGCCCGTCGACGCCTCGGTAATACTCACCGCCACCCCGTTTTCGGCATTGATAATCTCCGCATTCTACCTCGGTGATAAAATCACGGGCAGAAAACTCGCGGGCATCGCTACGGGTGCCGCGGGCGCAATCTGGCTTATCCTTATGGCTTCGGGTAACACGGGCGGCAATAGCGGCTCTCTGTGGGGCGATTTAATTGTGCTTTTTACCACAATCTGCGCCGCAACCTACTTCACCACATCAAAACCCATTACAAAACAATATACCCCGATTACTATGATGAAGTGGATGTTCACCTTTTCGGCAATCATCTATACCCCGATAGTCTTCAATACCTGCGCCGAAGAAGCCGCGAACCTCCAAAACCTCACCCTTCCCGATTGGAGCGGCGTCATATACGTCGTCGCGGGCGCGACATTCGTCGCCTACCTACTGCTGCCAATGGGCATAAAGAGAATGCGCCCCACGACAGTTGCAATGTATATCTACGTCCAGCCGATTGTTTCCTCGGTCGTCGCAATACTCGTCGGACAGGACAATTTTATGTGGGAAAAACTCTTCGCAGCCCTTCTTGTTTTCGCGGGCGTCTACATAGTGACATCCTCTCCGCGCGCGGGCGATAAGTCAGTCGAAAACGACCCAACCTGATAACCGCCTACCCTCCCAAAAAAGCCCCAGTTTTGACTAAAAACCTCCCCCCTTCGCCCAAAACGACACAAAAAAAGACGGAATTAAAATTTTCCGTCTTTGATTTTTTATAAAACCCGCGTGTTATTTCCCCAGTTTAAAGGCTCGGCGGGTGAGTCCCGCGCCGATATATGCGCTGATGAGGTTTGCCAAAAGCTCTTTCCATTCGCTCGCGAGATAAAAGCCGTTGACGTATTCGACGGCGAATTTCTCCTTTTCGGGAATCAAGCCCCAGAGCCAGCCGCCGCACTGTTCGACGGTTTCAACCGCCATAGGTATGTCCGCGAAAAACGCGAATATAAACGGGCATACCGCCAAAACGAAGAATGCCGAAAAATACATTATGCGCCTAAATCCTGCGCCGTCTTCGTCCTTCGTGCGGGCAATTGCGGCATCGTGCGCCGCGCTGTCGGCTGACTGCGCCTTTGCGAGGGCTTCGAGCACCGTCGTGAATTTCTGCGTATTAATCGCGGACATCTGCCCGAAAAAGGAGACAATCATTGTTGCGATTGCACCCAGAGCTCCGCTCTCCCACAAACTTTGAATTACAGTATCCATTGGAGTCTTTCGGTTATTCGGTTGTTGTCGGGGGTTCTACGTTAGCGGCATCTTTTATAGCTGTGTATGCGTCCGCCATAGACTGTATCACTTCCTGATAAGGTTCGATTGCGGCGAGTTCGGTTTTGTCTTTGAGCTGTATTACGCTTCTGCCGAATGCGGTTTCGACGTAGACGTTGACGCCCACAATTTCAGCCTCGACTGTCTGCGGCTCTTCGTTGATTGTTGTTGTAAGATTTATCTTCATATTTTTATTTATTATTTTTTGATTGTTTTACGGGTTGTCGGTTGTATACTGCGCTGAAAATGCCTCATACATTTGCTGGACGGCTTCGTCTTTGTCGCCGTGGATTCGGACGCCGTTTGTCGTCGAAATCGTTGCGTGGTTGTCGTTGCCAGAAATGTCGCGGATTTTGCCGCCGAATGTGTAGTCGGCGAGGGCTACGACTGCGCCGTTTGTCCAAACTCGCAACCCCGTAATCGTAAACACAGTGCCCGACGGAATCGGGCTTGTCCCGTATCGAATAGTGAGATTTACGGAATTGAACGGTATGTCTATCAACCACGTTCCGCTTTTGGTGTTAGCGGTCAGGTTTATCTGGTTGACATCGCCGTCATTAAGCATCGGCTTTACGCCCAAGCCTCTACTGTCGCCGATACCGCTGAAAGACTCAACTGAGGCGTGCAATGTCTGCCCAACAACACCTTTGATGATGTCAGTCGTGGGCTTTATGCGGAAAAACGATTCGCTAATTTCGGCGGTTGTGGTGATTGTGATGACATCGCCTGCAACCGAAACCGTGGCGGGCGCAGGAGTCGTGTTGTCGCTCATCTTCATCGGCTCCCAAGTCGAGCCGTCCGACGAAAAGTTAAACGGCGCATTTAGCGCGGCGGGAATCGCCTTGCCGCTTGTGTAGTCGGCGAGCGTGTAGGGCGCGTCGGCGGCGGAAATGTCGAAGTTGAAACGGCACATACGCGCGAGCCTGCCGAACGTATTTGCAAACGTGAACCGCGAATTTTGGTTGGGTGTGTCGGCTACAAACGCATCGGTTGAGGATTCCAAAACGCCATCAACATACACGCGAATTTTGCCGTTTTTGCCTTCTGTCGAAACCGATGAATCGGGCGATGCAATGATTGCAACGGCGTGGGGCTTTCCATCGGAAATTGTCGAATAGGGTAGGAAAAAGCTGTTGTTTGAACCGGCGGCGTCAGTCTTGTTTTTTAGTCCGATGATAAACCCCGGCTGAGGTTTGTTGTCCCACCAAGTCGCCCATTGAAAAACAAAGCCTACTGCCGCAGCTTGCGACGGGTCTCCCAACGAGTAGCAAATAAACTTACCAGCGGAGAGTGAACTGGGCACGACGTCGGGAGCGATAAAAGTAAAGCAGAGAGAAAACGCCTTGGTGAGCTTTGTCTGCTTCGCCAAAACCGCCTGTGTCGCCCCCGTCGCAGTGAATGCCAAAAATCCCTGCGGAGTTTTGGACAAGCCGAGCTGGGTTTTCTGTTGCTGGGCTGTCGCCGAGAGGCTGTCGATTTCGGTTTTTGTGTAGAGTTCGGTTTTGGGGTATGATTCGTCCTTCGAATATGTCTCCGTTTTTGCGTAGGTTTCGGACTTCGAATAGACGTTCAGATTGCTCCGCGCCGTTGCTTTATTGGGCAGGTCGGAAAGGTTAGAAACCTTTTTCAAGTCGAGGGCATTTTTGTTGTCGACTTCGGTTTTCGTGTAGGCGTCGGCTATGCCGTAGCCCGAAAGCGAAGTTGCCTTTTGCGCCTTTGAGGTTTCGAGCGAATTTACGGAAGACGCCAAGCCCGAGATGTCGGTTTGCGCCGCCGAAATGCGCGAATCGGCGTCGGTTTTATATGCCTCAAATTCGCCGTCGAGAATCGAGAGCGAATCGGAAACAGAATCAGTCTTTGAGGAGAGCACGGTGATTTTTGCGCCCAGCTCTTCGGCGAGAGTCCGCGATGTATCGGGGTCGTCGGAGAGTTCGCCCGAGAGAATATCGCGGATATAAATCCAGCCCGCGGCGAATGTGGTGCGGTTGCCGTCGGAATCGTAGGCGCAGATTTTGAGGTAGCGGTATGCCGACTTCAAGGCTGTCTCGGCGGAAGTGAGTGAAACGCTGAAATGGTTTGCGCCCGCAGCGAAACGCTCTGCGGTAAGTGTCGTATCGATTGCGGAAGAAGCCACCGTTTTCGAAAGCAGAAGTTTTGCCGTGCGCGGCAAAGCCTCGTTGAGTGCGCCGATATCGAGAATTTCTACCGACACCGAAGCGATGTCGGAGCATTCGGCAAGTTTGCCATTTTTAAGAAGCGAAATGTCCAGACGGACGCTGTCGCCCGAATTTATCGTTATAAGAGCGCGCGTGTTCGCGTTGAGAGGGGAATCGGCAACCCCGCAATCGGCAAAAATGCGCACGCAGTTTATTATATTCTGTTCGTTATCCATAGGGTCTTTATATTATAAAATAATAAAAAGACATCATAATAACTTTTGATATTTTTGGACAAACTGCAAATATTGCGGCGCGTGCGCGGGGGAAATTGCGAGCAAAAAGCGCGGCACGTGTGCGATGGAATTTGGGCGAAAGCGCGGAAGTATGGATGCGAAAAACCAGCGCGGCGGCACGGTGCAGGAATTGCCAATCCAGACAAAAACACGGCGGCGGCAAATCGGAAAATTTAGAGAGGGCGTGGAGCAGCGTCGGAACGGAATGCCGCCGAGAAAAATCTCAAAATCTGCGCGGAATGCGGCGCGAGAGGCTATTTTGCGGCGTGTGCCTTGGAGACTTTAAACGACTTTGCCGCAAGCCCCAGTTTTTCGATTTTATAGTTGAGTATGCGCCGCGACACCGAAAGGCGGCGTGCCGCCGCAGCGGCGTTGCCGCTTTTGAGGGTGAGAGCCTCGACTATGATATCGCGCTCGAAATCGCCGACGAGTTTTTTGAAATCGAGCTGTCCGTCGTCGGAGAATATCGGAGAATTCGCCGTCTGGGCGGTCTGCAACGACGGCGGAAGATCGGAGGCGGTTATGCTCTGCCCCGCCGAAATTATCACGGCGCGTTCTATGCAATTTTCAAGTTCGCGCACGTTCGACGGCCAATGGTAGCTTTTTAGCATATTCATCGCCACCTGATTTATCGAGACGATTTTCTTCTCGCGCAAGTGCGCGTGCTTTTGCATGAAGAATTTTGCGAGGGCGGGAATGTCGCGGCGGCGTTCGCGCAGCGGTGGAATCATAACCGTCCAAAGCGACATTTGATAGTAGAAGTCCTGACGGATTGCACCGGAGCGCAGACGCGATTCCAAGTCGCCGGAAGTGGAAGCTATTATGCGCGCGCGCCCTTTGAGTTCGAGCGGGGAATCCGCGCGGGTGAAAGTTTTATCGCTCAGGTAGCGCAGCAGTTTGAGCTGCAAAACCTGACCGATAAGCCCCATGGCGTCGAGGTAGACTATTCCGTCTCCGGCGGTCTCGATTAGCCCCTTTTTCGCGGCGGTGCCGAAGAGGGCGGCGTCGATTAGAGAATCCCGCATTGTGGAACAATCGAGAATCCGAAGCGGCCTACCGCGCCATTTGGGGCTGTTCGCGATGATGTGCATCGCAAAGTCCTTGCCCGAGCCGGGTTCTCCGCGTATGAGCACGTGGCTGTCGGTATTGCACAGGTTTGCGATTTGTCCGTAGACTTTGAGCATCGCCGAGCTCGAACCTATGGCGTTTTGCGGGCGAAGGGCGATATCTACACGGTCGCGCAGAATGCGGTTTTCGGCATGGAGCTTTTCGCCCTCTTCCATTTCGAAAAATAAAACTGCGACGGCGTCAGATATTATATTCGCGACTATTTTTAGGAGGAGGAAATTGCGCCCGAGAAGTTCCCTGTCGGAATTTTGACAATCGGCGGAGAGTGTGCCGATTATTTTTTGCGCGCTGCGCACGGGGACGCATATGAAGGATATGCCCGCAAAGTTGCTGCGGCTCTCCGTCTTATTGAGAAAGTCGGAATTGGAGGAAATATCCTCGATAAGTTTTGCCTCGCCCGTTTCGGCGACTTTGCCCGTAATGCCCTCGCCTATACGGTAGATGCCGCGGCGGGTTTCGTCCTGTGTAAGCCCGTTTGAGGCTCGGATAACAAGAAAGTCTCCGCTGCAAAGGGTCACGGAAACGTGGTCGAGGGCGGCGCGCTGCGAAATGACGTCGAGGACTTTTTTCAGGAGAATCGAGACGGACTTGGTTTCCTTCACTATTCGGCTGACGTCGCGCAAAATGTCGACGTAGGAGTTTTTCCGGACGCGCTGGCGGCGTGTGCGGGGTTCCTGCGTCGAGCTTTCGGGCAAATTCTGTTTCGACTTTTCCATTTAAAACCAGACAAAGCTAACAATCTATCTTGCGTTTGTCGAAATTATTTTTTTAGGATATCTTCACAATGCAGGAAAATAACGAAAACCCGCTCTACACCAGCAATGTAATAGCATGCGTTTGGGACTTCGACAAGACGCTTATCGACGGATATATGCAATCGCCGATTTTCGAGGAATACAACGTCGACGAGGCGTTGTTCTGGAAGGAAGTGAATATGCTACCCGAAATCTACGCGAAAAAGGGAGTGAGGGTTTCGCCCGAAAGCGTGTATTTGAATCATCTGCTCAGTTTCGTAAAAAACGGCCTCATGCGCGGACTGAGCAACAAAAAGCTGCGCGAGCTCGGCGCGAGGCTCGAATTCTGCGCGGGTCTGCCCGAATTTTTCGACGTGCTGCGCAGGCAGGCGGAGAGTCTGCCCGAATACCGCGCGCTCGACATCAAGCTCGAACACTACATTGTGAGCACGGGGCTTGCAGAGATGATTCGCGGCTCGAAAATCGCGGAGTATGTCGACGGAATTTTCGGATGCGAATTTGTGGAAGAGCCGATGCCGCCGTATTTTTCGCGCCAAAAGGAATTCGACTTCGATAGTCTTTCCACGCAGATAAACCAGATTGGAATGATTGTCGACAACACGATTAAGACGCGTTTTATTTTCGAGATTAACAAAGGCTCGAACAAAAATCCCGAAATAAACGTGAATGCGAAAATCAGGGAGGAAGACCGCCGCATTCCGATAAAAAATATGATTTACATTGCCGACGGGCCAAGCGACGTGCCGGTGTTTTCGGTTGTGCGCCGCAGCGGCGGAAAGGCTTTCGCCGTTTACAGCCCGAAGAACGAAGCGGAGTTCGAACAGAACGACTTTCTGCTTTCAAACGGAAGAATCGACGCGTATGGGCCGAATGTCTACACGCCCGATTCGTCGACTTCGACGTGGCTTAAAATGCACGTAAACAAAATCTGCCGGCGAATTGTGAAAGACCACTCGGAAGCCGTCGAAAGCAAAATCGGGAAAGCCCCTACGCACCTGCACAAGTTTGAATCCGCCGCGCAGCCGAAAACCGAAGACAGGCTTTTATAGCGGCGCGATTGCTGACGCGGAATTGGCGCAAGGCAATGTGCGAAGCCGATTCGAAGTTGCGCAAAGTCGCACGGAGTTGGCGCAAAAAAACGGGGCGGGAAGACCGCTCCGTTTTTTGTTGCGTGTGTGAATGCGAATTGTTTTGGGTGGCGGATTAGTTCTTTTTGAGGTAGTCGGCGCACTTGACGACTTCGGGAAGATTGTTGTCCCACTTGGCTTCGTACTCGATAATGTAATAGCCGTCGAAGCCCTGCCTGTCGAGCTCGGCAAGCATTCCCTTCATATCGAGTTCGCCCGTGCCGTAGGGAACGCACTGGTTCTTGATATTGCCGAATTCCGCCTGATCTTTGAAGTGGGTGGCAAAAATTTTTCCGTCCAAAACTTTATATCCCCAAATAGGGTCGATGCCCGAGCGCGACCAGTGTCCGTTGTCGGGGCATGCGCCTATGTTTTTATACGGCTTTATGATATTCAATACGTTTTTCGGATTATAATAATCATTCATCTTGTTGTCGGTGGCGTGGTTGTGGATTGCCATTTTGATGCCGTATTTTTCGCAATTCTTTTCCCAAGCTGGGAAGAGTTCGGGCTTGCACTCGGTCAAGATGAGGGGCACGTCCATTTCCTTGGCGAATTTGCAGAGAGCCTCGACATCGGCTTCTGTCTTGGTGTAGACTACGCCGTAGCTTACGACTTTGCACTTGTTCGCCTTGATGAAATCCTTGAACCACTGGCGTTGTTCCTCGTTCATTTGCGGGCCGAAGCGGAGCTTGGGGTATTTCTTTGTCAAGTCCTGCCCCGCGGTTATGCCGAGCCCGTAGATGCCGTTTTTGGTGAGCCACGGAACGGATTCTTCGAGGGTGTATTTTCTGAATGTATACATTTGCACGGCGATTTTGCGGGGCTGTTTTTTTGCCGCCGTTGCCGAGGGCTGCGGCGCGGCGCAAGAATGCGTGTTGCCGGCGCACGCCGAGTCGTTCGAGCAGCACGCCGTCAATGCGAATATTGCCGCGGTTATGGAAAGAATTTTTACGATATTTTTCATTGTGTGTTTCTGTCTTAATTTGTTCCGATTTTATGGCGGAAAAGCTCCGCGCCCCGACTGCGGGGTTCTGCCTTGGATTGTCGAAAAACGCCGCGGATATGCAAGAAAATTTTACGCGCAAAAGTTTTCCGTTTTCGTGGTTTTGCGCGGCGCCGCGGGGTTTGAAGCAACGTAAAGCGCGGCGGAACGGAAATGCGTGGAATTGGGTGCGGATGCTGTGCGGGGATTCGGAATGCGAAAGGGTAAAAAAAGTTGACATCGAAAAAATTTCGGGCAAAACTTTCCGCCGAAAAGGGGGAAGCTTATGGCAGTATTAAAAATGTTCTCGGTTTTGGTGGGTGCTGTGTCTACCTGCATTTGCGCGGCGGCGCAGGGAAATGCCGAATTCAAAATCGGCGTTCCGGACGGATGCGCGGGCGAATTCAAGTTTTTCCGAAACTTGGACGACACGCGTTTTGCGACGAAGCACATCGAACGCGTTTTCCGCGATGTCGACGGATGCGCAAAGTTTTTCGCGAATCCGCCCGCGTTTGTCGTAGGCAAATCGAAGGCTGAGGATTGGAGTTTTATCCACCCCGCCGCGAACTGCGGGTGGAGCGGCAGGAGCGATTCGCCTGTATTGAAGATTGAATTTTTTGTGGACAAGCCCGACGGCAAAGACAGATTCTTGAAAATCGGGCTTGCCGACACTGCGGCGGCTGACGCAATTGGCTTGGAGGTGGTTCTAAACGGAAAACCGCTTGCGAGGAAAAACGGTTTCTACATTCGCAAGGGCGCGCCTAAGGCGTTGCGCAAGTTTTCGGCGACGCTTGCGTATCACAGGAGCGCGAAAAATTCGCCAAGCGAGCCGTTTGTCGCGAAAATTCCTGCCGACAAAATCGCGGCGGGCAAAAATGTCTTGGAGCTTAAAGCGTTCACGCACCCGAAAGCCCGCGGAGAGCAATGGCTTGTCTACGACTTTTTGGAGCTTTCGAAATCGCCCGAATATCCGAAAATAGACGACTACAAGGCAACGCTGCTGCCGCGCGCGTTGGAGGCGATGGGCGCGGAGGAGGTCGTTTTCTGCATAAGCGGCGGCTCGCGCGGCGGGCACTGGTATGAGAACATCGGCACTCTCACGCGCGACGACAGCAAAGTCCGCCAATGCATTCAGGGAAGCGAGAATTTCAGCAGGCTCGGAGCGAGGCTTGTGAAATTCAATCTGAAAACGCGCGAATACAAAGTGCTGCTCGAAGATGCCCGCGGCGGTATCCGCGACCTGCATATGCACTACGACGCCAAGAAGATTTTGTTCTCCTACCGCAAGGGCGACTCGGACACGTTCAAGCTTTATGAAATCGGAGTCGACGGAAAGAACTTGCGCAAGCTGCCTATAAACACGCCGAGCAACGATGTCGAACCGTGCTATCTGCCAAACGACGACATTATGTTCGTCTCGGACAGAATGAACAGGACGGTGCAATGCTGGATGTCGCCCGTGACGAATCTGCACAGGTATTTTGTCCGCGAGAACGCGGTGAGGTGTATGTCGGGCAATCCCGATGTCGACAACACGCCGAATGTGCTCCACGACGGCAGAGTAGTCTATATGCGCTGGGACTACAACCACCGCAGCCAGATGCTTTTCCACCATCTCTGGGCGATGAATCCCGACGGCTCGAACAACACGATTTTCTACGGGAACGCGTTCGGGCAAGGGGTGTTTTTGAACGCGCGGCAATTTCCGGATTCGGACGACACGGTTTTCACTCTTTCGCCGGGGCACGGAATGAGCAACCACCGCGGCGCGATTGCGCTGCTGCGCCCGCCGTTCGACCCGTCCGACCCCTATGCGATGAAAATCGTAAGCCCCAACAACAACACGAATTCGTTCTACGAGCCGTCGCCGCTTAAAGGCGGGTTGATTCTCACCACCACGGGGGACGAAATAGTAATAATGGATACGAACGGCGTTTTGGTGAAGATTCCGATTCCGCGCGAGCTCTACCAGACGTCGGGGGAATCGCTGCGCAATGTTGTGAACGGGCAGCAGAATCCGAACAGGGGAAAATGTCCGATGATTGCGCGCAATGTGCTGCCGATTGCGAAGCGGCCGCGCGAAAATCCACGCCCCGATATGGCGGATTTTTCGAAGAAAACGGCACAGGTGTTTTTGCAGGACGTCTACGAAGGACGCAATATGGCGGGCGTGAAGCGCGGGTCGGTTGCGAAGTTGATGATTACGCAAGTCCAGCCCGCGCCCGTGAATTTCAGCGGAGGTTCCGAACCCACGGGAATGGACGGAAGTTTTGCCATCGAGGAGGTTCTGGGAACTGTGCCCGTGTATGAAGACGGCTCGGCGTTCTTCGAAGTTCCAGCACTGGTTGCTGTGGCATTTACGGCGTTGGACAAGGACGGCAACTGCGTCAAGCGAATGATGTCTTCGACAAACTTCGCCCCCGCGACCCAGACAAGTTGCATAGGCTGCCACGAAACGCGAACCGCTGCGCCAATACGCAAGCGGAAGCTGCCGATTGCGTATGCAAAGGGAGCGGTAAAGATTGAGCCCGCAAAAAAGCGCATCATAGATTTTTCGCGCGACATTCAGCCGATGCTCGACAAATACTGCGTGGGCTGCCACAATCCGCGAAATCCCAAAGGCGGAATAATTCTTTCGTTCGGGGTTGGGGAAAAGCAGATAACCCCGCGCATTGTTTTGCAGATGGCGGGAATGTGTGCGACCGACAAAAACAAGTTCGGCGATTTCGTCCCCTACTCTTTCGGCTCGGGTGCGAGCAGGTTGGCACGTTTTGCCGAAGGCGGGCACAACAATAAGAGATTTTCGGAAGCGGAACTTTCGGAATTGAAGGCGTGGCTCGACTGCGGCTCGCTGCACATTTCTACGTATGCGGCAAAGGGCGGAGCTTTCCCGCAAAAGCGGCGAATGCGCATTAACGAAAACATTTTTTCGCGCGACAACTATCCGCCGAAGGCAATCTACTACAAGCGTTGCGCAAAATGCCACGAAACGAAAGAGACAAACAAACATGTATATTTCGGATATGTGTTCGGCGGATGCACGAAAATGGCGGCAAAAACCGCCGACAGAAAAATCAGGGTGGTAAACTTTCCGCGGCAGAACATCTTCAACTTCTTCGCACCCGAAGAATCGCCCGCGCTGATAATTCCGCTTGCGAAATCGGCGGGCGGGTATGCCGAAGGCGAAGACAAAAAATCGCACCCGATTGTTTTTGCCGACAGGAAAGACCCCGACTACATTGCGATGCTTGCGGGCATAAAAAAAATCGCCGCTCAATACGACGCCGAAAATCCTTTCATTTTAAGCAAAAAGTTTTATCCGCCCTACGGCTATGTAAAGCAAATGCAAAAGTGCGGAATTCTGCCCAAAGACTGGGACGACAAGCGGCACGTAGACCCGTATAAAATCGACAACGCCTATTTCCGCTGGCAGGAAAAACACATCACCCAAAAGCTCGGCAAATAGCGCGGCGGCGCAAAAAAAACGGAGGCAAATTTATTCGATTGCCGCCGTTTTGGGTATGCAAGTTGATATTGAATTTATGAAAGCACGGCATCGAGAACTGCCTTCGGGTGTTTGCGGGCGACTTTTATCAGTGTGATTGCCGCACCGCTCGGGGTTCTGTGCCCCTGCTCCCAATTGCGGAGAGTCGATACGCTTATTCCGAACGCCGTGGCGAACTGCGTTTGGGTCATTTTAAGCCGGTGTCTGGCTTGGGTGATTTCGTCTTTTTCAAGCTTGGTTATTCTTGCGGGCTTCATTTTTCCCGAACGAATAGCCTTCATTTGCTTCACGCTTTCGAGTAAGTCGTTAAAAAGTTTTTCTTCCATTGGTAAATCCTAATCTATAAAATCGGTTAAAAGTTTCAGTTGTTGAGGTGTTAGATTTTCCTGTTTGTTTTTCTTGTATGCCAAAAGCAGATAAATTACATTCTCGGCGGCTATCCAATAGTATATGACGCGCGCGCCGCCGCGTTTCCCGTGCCCGCCCGCCGACCAGCGAATTTTCCGCAGCCCCTTCCCTTTCGGAATTAAATCGCCAGAATTTGGACGCTCCAAAAGTTAGAGTTGGAATTTTTGAAGTTCGTCTTCGTCAAAAATTCCCTCTTTCGATTTTTCGAATAGCGGAGTCTCAATAAATTCCATCGAGGGGCATGGTCAGTCATTGACGTAGTTTTGTCAAGAAAAAACGGCGGCAAATTTATTCGATTGCCGCCGTTTTGGTGTTTTTGAGGGAAAAATATTTGCGCGAGAAATTACTCGGATTTTTTGGTTTTGCCCGATTTTACCGACGCCAAGACGCGTTCGAAGTTCGAGGCGATTGTCTCGTCTTTCGAAGTCTTTATCAGTGCCCGCGTTTGGGCGACGATTTCGTCGACTTTATCGGTTTTGTTTTCCTCAATCAATTTTTGAAGGACGGGAATTACGATTCCGTTGAGGGTCATTGCCATATCGCCCTTGAAGACGTTGAAGAGTTGCTTGTAGGAGGTTTTGAGTTTTTTGACATCGTTGTCTTCGATATCCCACAAAAGTCCGCGGCGGGCGAATGTCATTGCCAAATCGGGGCGCGAAGTTTTGTTTTTAATAACGAAGGCGTTTGAAAGTTTGCGAGCCTCCGCCTTTTTGCCCATGGAGATGAGTTTTTCGATGAGAATATCCCTGAAATAGGCGTCGTTATCGGGGTAGCGGGCGAACGCCTTGATTGCGTTATTGCAGATTTTGACGATTTCGGGCTCGTTGCCGAGCGTCTTGGCGCACTCGCAAAGCAGAACCCAAGCGGAGAAGTTGCGGGGGTCGCTCTGGACTGCGGCGGTTGCCGCCTTGTGCGCGGCTGCCTCATTTTTATTTGCGAGGTAGACCTCGGCGAATGCGACGTGAAGTTCGCTTGTTTTATACTTGGGGTTGCGGCGGAATGAATCGCGCAAACTTTGGAGGGAATGGTTTGTAGCGTGCTGCCACGTCTGTGGGTCGATTGTAGTTCCCGTGACAAAACGCCCCGAAGCGAAGCGTCCTACGGAAAAATCCCACTTGCCGCTTTTTTGCATATACGCGACCCAAGCGTGGAAGCCATCCGCGCCCGCGCCCGAAAATATGAATGCGGGCAACCCCTTTGCCTTTGCCGCCTCGGAAGTGAAGTAGGACTGGTCGGTGCAGATGCCGCCCGAAGTTTTGATTGTTTCGAGCGAATATTTGCCGCTCGATTCGGGCCAATCGAATTTTTTGGAATCAAGGCGCGGGGTATCGTAATGGATTGACGAATAGAGTTTGGCGATACCCGCGACGTTTGTCGAAAGCGAGCGTTGCGCCCAGGTTTTGTCCTCCTGCGAAGCGACGCTTGCGACGAGAAACTTTGCCTCTTCGATTGAAAGTTTTTCGGTGGGAAATAGGAATCTGCCCCTGCGGCGGTCTTCTATGATTGACTTGAACGCGGCAGTAGGTTCGGGAAATTTTCGCGGCAGAGCCTGTTCGGAAACCTGCGAATGCGGCCAAGTCTCGGGCGGCGGGGTATCGAAGACGATTGCGATTGCCGCGGCGAGGTTCGGGAATGCCTTGAAATCGGCGGGGTCTGACTTCCAGATTTTTTCGAGAATCGAGAAAACATCGGTTATGGAGTCTTCGGGCGCGAGAATCGAAACGAAATCTCCGAGCAAAACGGGATGGGAAAGGATATATGCAAGCATCGAAGTATCTACGTTCAAGCCCGACTTGCCGAGGTATTCCAGAAATTTTGCGACGTTGAGGTTTGCCTCCGCCGCGGGAAGGTCTTTCGACTCGTAAAGCGCGAGGGCGCGCGAGACAAAATCGGACGCCGCGCCCGCGATATTCTCACCGCCTACGAAAGCGGCGGCTGACTTTTCGTCGAACGGCAGCTTGGGTAAATCGGCGAATGTTGTGAAGCAACAAGCTAAAAATAAAGACGATAAAACAAGGCGTTTCATATGCAGAAATGATAATATGCCGATTTTGCCTGTCAAGATTATCCCCGAAATTTAGGTTGGGATTGCGGAAAATGCGTGGAGGTTGCGCGGACTTGTGTGAATTGGCGCGTGTGCTGCAAAATGCGGATACAAAAAAAGCCCCGCTTGCGGCTGGGGCTTTTTAGCATTTTGCATTGTTTTTTATTGTTATTTAACAATACTTGATAGGAAGATTTTCTCCAAGTCTTCGAGCATTGCCGTCAGGCGTTCGCGGGCGGTCTGTTTTGCCGAAACAAGTTGCGCGGCGTCGGAGGCTTTTTCGAGCGCGAAGGCGTAGAATTTGATTTTCGGCTCGGTGCCGCTCGCGCGGATTGCGAAGCTGTATCCGTTTTCGAGTGTATAGAAGAAGAACTTTTCCTTGGGGACAAGCTGCCCGTCGGCGTCTTTGATTTCGTCCTTGGCGAAGTTAACCGCCTTTGCGACTTTCACGCCGCCTACTTCCGCCATCGGCGATTCGTCGAGCTTTTTGAGGAAAGACTGTATTTCCGCCGCGCCGCTTGCGCCCTCGCGGTAGATGCTTTTGAGGTCTTCGAGATAGTAGCCGCATTTGAGGTAGATTTCGTCGAGATATTCGTCGACAGTCTTGCCGCGCGAGGCAAGATACGCCATCATTTCGCTGAACATAATAACGGCGGCGTTGGCGTCCTTGTCGCGGACGGAATCGGTGCCGAGGTATCCGTAGCTTTCCTCTCCGCCGAAGACGAAGAAGGTGCTGTGTTTTTGCAGCAGCTCGGCGCGTTCGAGATACGGCAGGCAGGAGCAATCCCTGCCGAGGGCGGCGTTGAGAATGCCCTCATACATCGTCAGGCGTCCGCCAATCCACTTGAAGCCCGTGAGGGTGTTTATGCATTTAAGCCCGTGGCTTGCCGCGATTTTGTCTTGAAGCGGGCTTGTGACGAACGTTTTGATTAGCGTGCATTTGGCGGGGTCTTTGATTATCCCCTTCGCCTTCATTTGCGCAATGCGGTATTCCGAGAGCAGCGAGCCAATCATATTGCCCGTAAGCAGACGGATTTCGCCCGAGCGCGTTTTGATTGCAACGCCCATTCGGTCGGCGTCGGGGTCGGTCGCCATAAGGCAGTCCGCGCCCGTGGCCTTCATCTTTTCGATACCCATCGAAAGCGTTTCGGCGTATTCGGGGTTGGGCTGTTTTACGGTCGGGAAGCGCGGGTCCATAACCATTTGGGCGTCGACGAGAATCGGGTCGAGCCCGAAGTGGCGCATAACGGTGGGGCAAAGTGCGGCTCCCGTGCCGTGGACTGCGGTGTAGACGATTTTCGGTTTGTTTGCCGCCATTACGTCTTTGTCGACTACGCAGTTTTCAATCGACTTGACGTAGGCGTCCTCGGCGGATTTTTCGACGGTTTTGACGCCGTTTAAATCGACCGTCAAAAGCGCGTCGACGCTCTTCCACGGAACGCCTGCGACTTCCGCGACTATGCCCTCGGCGTGCGGGCTGATGACCTGCGCACCGTCGCCGAAATAGACTTTATAGCCGTTGTCGTGGGCGGGGTTGTGGGATGCGGTTATGACTATGCCCGCGGTCGTTTTGAGGTGGCGGACGGTGAAGGAAAGCTGGGGGGTCGAGCGCGCGCCGTCGAAGATGTAGACCTCGCCGCCGAGCTTGCGCCAGACCGACGCCGAAAGCTCGCAGAAGTGGCGCGAGAAGTGGCGGACATCGTGGGCGATTACCAGCGACGGCGTCTGCGCCGCGCCCGCGTTTTTGAGATATTTTGCGCAATAACTGAAAAGCCCCGCCGTGGCGCGGGCTACGGTAAAGTCGTTCATATTATTCGCGCCCGCGGCGGCGTGCTCGGGCGTGCCGAGCTCGGAAACTTTGCCGAGTTCCGCCGACGCGCTGACTTTGCCGATTGTGCGCCCGCGCATTCCGCCCGTGCCGAAGGAAAGCGGCTTGAAAAAGCGGTCGTTGAGTTCGTCGAACTCGCGCTTTTGAAACAGTTCCGTAAGCGCGTCGATTGCCCACGCGGGCAGGAAGTTGTCGGCGAGCCACGCTTCGAGGTTTTGCGCCGAGCTTGGCAGGAGTTTTCCCGACGCCTTGGCGTCGGCGAGCAGATTTTTGAGTTCCGAAATTTTGTCCATAATTTTTTGTGATAGGAATTATTTTTTGCGTGCGGAATAAAAAACGGGGAACGCCGGCAGATACCGAACGCGCCCCGTTTTGTTGAAATGTGCGCGGCGTGCGTTATCCGCGCAGGTTTTCCGCCTTAGTAGGGAAGCGGATACTTTTTGCAGAGCGATTCGGCGATTGCCTTTGCCTTGGCGATTGCGGCTTCGTCTTCGGGCGCGTTGAGCACCAGAGAAATAGCCTCCGCAATCTGCTCCATGTCGGCTTCGACAAATCCTCGGCTTGTGACCGCCGGCGTGCCGAGGCGGATTCCGCTTGCCTTGAACGGCGAGCGCGTTTCACCGGGGACGGTGTTCTTGTTCGTAGTGATGTTGGCGCGGTCGAGCGCGTTCTGGGCGTCCTTGCCCGTGAGGTCGGGGTGGCTCTTGCGCAGGTCGATTAAGATGAGGTGGTTGTCAGTTCCGCCCGAAACGAGTCCGAAGCCGCGCGCTGTCAACGCCGCCGCCAAAGCCTTGGCGTTCTTGGCAATCTGCCGCTGGTATTCTTTATAGGAATCTTTCAGAGCCTCGCCGAAGCAAACCGCCTTCGCCGCGATGACGTGCATAAGCGGGCCGCCCTGCGTGCCCGGGAAAATCGCGCTGTCGATTGCCTTGGCGTATTTTTCCCTGCACATAATAATGCCGCCGCGGGGGCCGCGCAAAGTTTTGTGCGTCGTGGTCGTGACGAAATCGCAATAGGGAACGGGCGACGGGTGGACGCCCGCGGCAACCAAGCCCGCGATGTGCGCGATGTCGGCCATAAACATTGCCCCGCACTTCTGCGCGATTTCCGCGCCGCGCTTGAAGTCGATTTCGCGCGGGTATGCCGAAGCACCCATAAGCAGAAGCTTGGGCTTGCATTCCATCGCCTGCTGTTCGAGCTTGTCGTAGTCGATTCTGCCCGTCGTGGGGTCGACGCCGTAGCTTACGATATTGTAGGTTTCGCCCGAAATGTTCTTGGGGTGTCCGTGCGAGAGGTGACCGCCCTCTTCGAGCGACATCGACAAAATGGTATCGCCGGGTTTGAGCACCGCCAAATAGACGGCTACGTTTGCCTGCGTGCCCGAGTGCGGCTGGACGTTGACGTGCTCCGCGCCGAAGAGTTTTTTGGCGCGGTCGATTGCCAACTGCTCGACGACGTCGACACACTCGCAACCGCCGTAATAACGCTTGGCTGGGTAGCCTTCGGCGTATTTGTTTGTGAGTGTCGAACCCATTGCCTCCATCACTGCGGGAATGACGAAGTTTTCCGATGCGATAAGCTCGATATGCGTCTGCTGGCGTTTCGTTTCGTTGTTGATTGCCTCAAAAACAGCGTTGTCGACGTCTTTGAGGGGGGCTGCTTGAATACCTTTGTTCATAATAAAAACGGTTTGTTTATGTTTGCGTTGCGCTTTGAAAAACTGCGGAAAAGACTCTGATTTTCGGCGTTTTTTTGCAACAAAAATTTTAGGGGTTTTTTAGAGGTTTTCGAACTCCATAAATTTCGCGACGCGGCGTTCGTGGCGGCCGCCCTCGAACTGGGTTTCGGCGAATGTGCGCACGATTTCGAACGCCGCGGCGGCGTCGAGGTATTTCGCGCCGAGGCAGCAGACGTTCGCGTTGTTGTGCAGACGCGAGAATTTGCCCGCGTCGGTCGAAAGACAAAGGGCAGCGCGGATTCCGCGCACTTTGTTTGCGGCTATCGACATTCCGATTCCCGAAGTGCACACGAGAACGCCGAACTGCGCCGCGCCGCTGTTGACGTCGTCGCAAACCGCCTTTGCGTAGTCGGGATAGTCGACGCTTTCGGTCGAAAAGCAACCCTTGTCGGAAACGGCAAAACCGTTTTCGGTGAGGAGTTTTTTGAGGGCTTGTTTCATTTCGAAGCCGCCGTGATCGCAGCCTATGCTAAGATTTTTTAAGCTCATTTTTCAGATATTGTAAGATGTGGGGAATTGTGAGGGCGATGTTGTCGCGGGTGTCGAGGTATTCGTCCAAGTCGCCGCCGTATGGGTCGGGGACGTCCTTTACGCGCGACGACGGCACCATTTGCAAAACGGTGAAGACGCGCGGCGGAAGATTGCGGTAGTGCAGTTTCATTATGTCGATATGCGACTGCCCCATTGCGAAAATCGCGAACGCCCCGTCGACGTCCGACTGTTTCAGCGATGTCGAGCGGTAGTCGGAAATGTCGATGTCGATTCGGCGCAACGCCGCGGCGGAATTCGCGCTCGGCGGCATTCCGTCGACGGTCGACGTGCCCGCCGACATAACTTCGAGTTCCGACAACGCGGCGTCGCCGTCTTTGGCGATTGCCTCTTTGAGCAACGCCTCGCCCATGGGGGAGCGGCAGATGTTGCCCGTGCAAACAAATATCACTTTATTGCGCTTGTCTTTCATTGAAAACCCTGCGAAGAAAATCCGACATTTGTCCGCGTTTGTCGAGCAAAAAGCGCGGCTCGGTCGCGCGGAATTTTTTGCAAAAAGCGCGCATTTGCGGGGCGAATATGGCGCGCGGGCGCGGCGTCGCGTTCGTCGGCAAAACGGGATTTGCCCGGGCGAAGAAAAATCAGTTTGTGCCGTCGATGTTGCTTTCCTCTATTATATAATGCGGACGGCGTTTTGTTTCGAGATAGATTTTCGAGACATACTGCCCTAAAACGCCCAAGCAGAAAAGTTGCAATCCGCTCAGAAAAAACAGAATGCAGACCATTGAAGTCCACCCGAATGCCGAATTGTGGAAAATCAACTGGCGAACGGAAAGGACGACTATTGCGAGCGCGGAAAATGCGCAAAAACCCAAACCCAGCAGCGATGCGAGCGCGAGCGGAGCCGCCGAAAACGAGGTGAACGCTTCGAGCGAATACATCGCAAGCCCCAAAAACGACCAATTTGTTTTGCCCGCTACGCGTGGGCGGTTTTCAAACTCAATCCACTTTGTTTTAAAGCCGACCCACTCGTAAATGCCCTTCGTGAAGCGGTTATACTCGCCCAAGCGCAGAATTTGCGCGACTACTCGGCGGCGCATAAGGCGGAAATCGCGCGCGCCCTGACGGAATTTCAGGCGCGAGAAAGCGTTCATCAGCCCGTAAAACAGTCGCGAAAAAAGCGAGCGCACGGGCGGCTCGCCGTCGCGGGTGATGCGGCGGGCGGCAACGCAATCGCAATCGGCGATTTGCGCGAACATCTCCTTCAAAAGCTCGGGAGGATCCTGCAAGTCGGCGTCCATAACTGCGGCAAACTCGCCGCGGGCGGCCTCGAAACCCGCAAGCATTGCCGCTTCTTTGCCGAAATTACGCGAAAACGATATGTATTTTACGCGCGGGTCTTGGGTGGAAAGTTTTTTTACTGCGTCGAGAGTGGCGTCGGTCGAACCGTCCTCGACGAAGATTATTTCGAAGTTTTCGCGGCCTAATTCGCGCATGACCCGCGAAAATTCGCCGTAGAAAAGTCCGACGGTTTCCGCCTCGTTTTTACACGGAACAATCGCACTGAAAAGCCCATCGGAAGATGTAGCGAAATCGTCTTTCATCGCCAGCGACTATTGCACGTTTGGGAATTTTTTCAACAAAAAAACCGCATCGGGGCTCGGATTATTTTGCCTCCGCCGCGAGGGTTTGATATGTCTTCAAAATGCGCTGAAACTGCGAGACTTCCTCGAAGGGCAATGCGTTGTCGGGCAAAAGCCGCCAACTGGAATTTTCTTCTACAACCGCGCGGGTCGCCTCGAAATACTCTTCGTGGTCGGTTCTGAAATACAGACGCGAACCCGCGTGGGCGAACTGGCGTAGATAATCCAGAAATGCGGTCTGCATAAGTCGGCGTTTGTGGTGGCGTTCCTTCGGCCACGGGTCAGGGAAGAAAATGAAGATTTTATCCAAGACGGCGTCGCGCGGAAGTGCCTCCAAAAACTCGGAAGCCTCGGCCTTGAAGAAAAAGGCATTCAAAGCATCGCGGTTTTTGGCGCGGCGTTGCGAGTCGCGCACGCGTTCGGAAATCAGGTCTATGCCGACGCAGGTCTCCTGCGGGAATGCGGCGGCGTACGCGCTCAGGTAATGCCCCTTGCCGCAGCCAATTTCAAGCGTGATATGTTTTGTTCTCGCGAAGATTTCGGCACACTCTTCGGCGATTTTTTTTATGCGCAGATTGCGCTTTTCGAGGGCTTCTTCAAGGCTCATTTCGACTCCGCCTTTTTGTTCGCCTGCGCCAAAACGACGTATTTTTTAGACCAATGTTCAAGCCCTTCCCGCGTGGCGGCGTCGAGTTGCTTGACGACTTTTGCGGGCGCGCCCAAGACGAGCGACCCCTCGGGAACTACCGTGTTCTTCGTCACCAACGCGCCCGCGCCGACGATTGAGCCTCTGCCGATTACCGCCTTGTCGAGGATGATTGCGCCCATTCCGATAAGGCAGCCGTCGCCGACATCGCACGCGTGCAGGATTGCACCGTGACCCACAGTTACGTTTTTGCCGACTTTCACGCCTGCATCGTCGGCAAGGTGAACCATTACGCCGTCTTGCAGATTCGAGTTTTCGCCGAGCTCGATTGTGTTGATGTCGGCGCGCAGAACGCACCCAGGCCAAACGCTGGCGTTCTTGGCTATGCGGACGTCGCCGATGAGGACGGCGTGTTTGCTGACATAGGCGGTCTCGTCGACTGACGGGGTTGCGCCGAGGTATTTTTCGAGTCGTTCTTCCAAAGTCATACGGGGTTGGAATATCGGAGTTTTCCGCGTGTTTTTCAATAAAAATCTTGCACGGAATTCTACGCCCGTTTTATCCTGTAACGCTTTTTGTTATAATATGAGTATCGGAAATTTTTTCAATGCGAGGTTGGCGGCGGCCGTTTTTTGCGCGTTCGGCGCGCTGTGTTTTTCGGTTTGCGCAAATGCCGCCGAAAAGCGTTTTATCCGAAAGGGAACCCACGTGGTATCCGTTCCCGAGAAGAGCGCGCAGCTCGGCGGAAACGGCTCAACCGGCGCGAATGCAGCTGCCGGCGGTATCTCCGCGAACGCCAACGCGCTCGACATTTTCGGGAAATGGTCGATTCCCGACGACGAAAATCCCGACGCGCCGCAAAGCATTGTTTTATTTTATAAAAAATCCGACGGCACTGCCGCCGCGAAGATGATTGCGATTTACCACAACGGCAAAATCGACGACACCGAAGCCGCCCCGAAGGAACGCGCAAAGAAAATCAACGGACACCCGTTTCTTTGCGGCTACGACTTTATCCACTCGCTTATTCCGAACGCGCAACGGTCGCGTTTTGCGGGCAAGGTAGTCGACCCCGACTCGGGCAAGACTTACGACTGCGAAGTTTGGTTTGACGCCCGCAGGAATGTGCTCGTTGTCCGCGGAGAGTTGCTTATCTTCGGCGTCAACCAATACTGGCCTAAAACGGGCGAGGACGTGCGCCTCTGAGTCGAATTTATTTTTTATAATGCTGAAAGAAGTTCCATTCGGAACTTCTTTTTTTTGTTTTTTTAGATTCGACTCAGAGGCGCACTCACGGCTAAAAGACGGTTTCCTCGGGAGGTCTGTGCATTAGCACT
>ERZ1026944.229-NODE-229-length-26927-cov-11.334177_pt1 | contig 26927 bp, 26 predicted proteins | sample MGYA00519569_ERZ1026944 | MGnify/ENA primary metagenome ERZ1026944 (study PRJEB26926, sample SAMN06164618) | human gut metagenome | biome: ENVO:00009003; feature: ENVO:2100002; material: ENVO:00002003 | host: Homo sapiens | place: USA | collected 2012 ... | reverse complement strand
CCTATTAAGTCGTCGGCAGCGTCAGATGTGTATAAGAGACAGCACTTAATGAAAAAACTATTATTTTTTGATATAGACGGCACTCTCGTTGATTTCGGCAATAGCACCATGAGCCCATCAACCGCTGATGCTCTAATAAACGCAAAACAAAACGGTCACATGATTTTTCTTTGCACAGGACGTAGTTACAATCAGATTTATCCATCATTAAAAGCCTTTGATTTTGACGGCGTGGTGGCTGCTGCCGGCGGCTATGTCACTGTGGGTGATAAGGTAATTGCACATCATGTCTATGGGCAGAATCTGTTACAGAAGGTTCTTGACACTGTTGGTGACAACAACACAGGACTTATCTTCCAGACAAAGGATAAAAGCATCACCAACCACAAGTGGGCCGACAAATTCATATCAGCATTCTCAAAGCAGTTTGACATGCATGTGATACAGGACAACCCGACATTTAAGGATATCGTGATTGATGATGAATTATCAAGCTTTTCTAATCGATACGCCGATGTTGAAAGCACCATCTACTGCAATTGCAACTACCACATTGATGATTTAAGAAAGCTCCTCGGCGATGAATTTGTAGTAACCCTGAGCAGCTTTAAAGAGCCTGAACCTTACAGCGGTGAGATTACATTGCGCGGTGTCAACAAGGCAACCGGCATACGTGATGTGGTAGAGTTTCTTCACATGAGTCAGGCTGATACAATAGGCTTTGGCGATGGCCAGAATGATTTTGATATGCTGCGCTACTGTGATGTCGGTGTTGCCATGGGCAATTCCAGCGATGAAGTCAAGGCTGTTGCCGATATAGTGACAGACGATATCAAAGAGGATGGGCTTAAAAATGCCATGGTGCATCTTGGACTTGTCTAAAAATGCACCATGGCATACTCTATGCCTCAATATTCATAAATCTGTCCCACTCGCACTCGTCTTTTGATGCCGATACAATCAAGGTGTACGAGCGCTCATCTGTTCCATCGAATACGAAGGTATAATTTTCATTCTCCTTCTCGATTAAATATGCGTATCCGTCAAGGAAATTGTTGAAGGTGTCGATATAATCTGCCTCATCTATCTCCTCGTCAGCCGTTGTGCTCTTTAGGTTGCCATCGGCATCATATGTCTTAAAGCCCTCGCGTATGAATGAAATAATATTTGCATCTGAAAGCTTTAATATAAGGCCGTTTGTCCTCATATCACGGATATCTCTGTTTTTAGAATTATCTGCCTTTATGATTACGTTGTCAAGGCATATTTTGAAGGTGCCAAAGCTCATCATGATATCGCTCACATGCACATCCGAAAATTTGAAATGTGTAAACTCGTTTTCTGTCCTGAATTTCATCTGTTATCCTCCGTATATACTCATGCCGATATTTTATCAGATAATTTTGCTTTGGGCAACTTGCATTTTATAATGTGCCGTACAGCTCAAGTGTATACCCCACACTGCCTCCGCATATAAAGTAATAGTCGCTTTGGGTGTCACCGTCTGCATAGATATACTGTCCGTACATCTTTATATTGCAAAAGAGTGCTGTGCTACTTGATGCTGGTGCGATTCCATAGCCCTTGTTTGACACGACAAGCGGCAGTCTCTGCTGTCTGCCTCCGAACGAAATATATCTGGCTTTGTTTGTCAAATCAGTAAGGTCTGTCGCAAGTATTCCCTTGGATTTGAGCTTTTCCGATTTATCCCAGTCAAAAAATGTGTAGCACTCGCCATTATTTAAAAGCCTTGGCTCTGTGGCATTTTCACTTACAAGGAGATTTCTGTCGGCATCAAAATACTGTATGGCTCCGTTTTTCTTTTCTATCCTAAGTATCAGCTTCTCCGTTTGAATTTCAATAAGCGATTTGGATTCCTTTGCCACCCATTTGAAGGCTGTATCGGCCTTTTGCTTCCAATAGGTTTTATGCGGCTTCACTCCAATTCCTTTTACAAAGATTACGCGTACTATCTCCGGTGTTATTGGTATCACATAAAGTGTGCCGTCCGCTGTGGCGATTTCAACATGCGACTTACCTTTTTTGAGCCATTTTACCGCAAACTTGCCCTTTGAATGTCCCTTTACATGAAGTATATCGTTGTCCGGGATTGAGCCGTATGCGTATGGGGAGGGATTGAGAGGGAGGCTGCTCTTTTTTGCAGCCTTACTTACTTCCTTAATCTTAATTTTATTTGCCATATCTGTAGCAGTACATTGTGTTTGATTTTCCCTGTCTTTTTTTACAAATGCAGATAAATCAAGCTTCTCATTTTCAGCCTTATTTGTCACCTGCTCAGGCTTTAATACAATGCGCGACGGACCAAAATACTCTCTTTCATCCATATCGCGTCTGCCATCAACACGCTTTTGCTCTTCTATCTCTTTTTCTGTCAGTTGCTGCTTTTCATATTCCTTTGCCTTAGTGAGCGGCTCTGCAGAAAACTCCTTCTGATGCCTGTTGGAAGGAGCAGGGTCTGCAATAAGCGGTGTCAGCCTGCCCCGGTGGAATACAGCAAGCTCATGAAGTGCACGGGTAGCCGCAACGTACAAAAGCTTCACATGACCATCATCAGCCGGATATTTTCTCTCTGATGGGTCAAACAGCAATACAGCATCAAACTCAAGTCCCTTTGTATACGCAACCGGAAGTACCATGACTCCTGCACCAAACTGTACAGTTTCAATATTATCATCTGTTATTTCTATATGTTTTTTAAGCTCAGCAGACACCTTGAGAGCCTCTGCCTCATCACGGCACACCACAGCTATCGTCTCATAGCCTTCACTCTGCCAGCCTTTTATCGTGTCAACCGATGCCGAAATCAGTGAGCGCACATTGTCATACTCCTCTATGCGCACTGCGTTTCCATGCCTAATAATAGGCTCCACCGGATAGATTGCAAAATCTCCATGGCGCAATATCTCTGTTGCAAATTCTGAAATCTCAACAGTGTTTCTGTAGCTCTTTCGAAGCAGACCGAATGCGTCATATGTGCCTGTGAGTATCAGCTTTTTCAAGTCCTCCCAGTCATTTAAGCCATACTCAAAATGTATATTCTGCGAGGTATCGCCCATGATAGTGTATGTGCAGTTTCTGAGGCAGTAATGCAGACAGCAGTATGCCATCATGCCAAAATCCTGTGCCTCATCAATAACCACATGACTCGCCTCACGAACCGGATCTGTCTCCTTTATGCGCTTATAAATATACGCAAGTGCTGCCAGATCATACACATCAAATGAGTCCTTTGGAATATCTATATCATATTCCTTCTCCTTCTGACTAAGCAGAAAATCCCTGTAAAAATCATACACAGAGCCTTTCCAGTCATCCTTACCGAAATATGTTTTGTATTTTTTATCAAGCACCCTGCGCTCCTTTGCAGGGAACTTCACTTCCTTACCGAGAACCTCATTTTCATACTTCGAGTAAATTATCTCATTTAACATGAGGATTTTACTCTGCATGGAAAGAAGCGGATTATCATGCAGATAAGTGTCTATCAGCACCTTTCCCACAAGCAGATTGCCTGTTTTTTCCATGTAGACCTCATCTCTTGGAATACACTTTTCCTCGTAATCTAAACAGAATTTTTCAAGAGCTTCAAACCATTCTTTACTGCCCTTTATGCTGTTTCTACTGTCATTTTTGCTGACTTCATGTATGCTGTACTTTTTGTCATCCCAATCCTCGTACAAAAGCCTTGTAAAAAGCTGCTCCATAGTCATCTGTTTTATGCCGTACACATCAAGCTCCGGAAGCACGCTTGTAATATAGTTCAACAAAATGTGGTTACTGCCTATAATGTAGAAATCCTCCGGTCTGAAATCATCAGCATAATTATATAAAATGTACGATATCCTGTGCATTGCAACCGTTGTCTTTCCTGAGCCTGCAACTCCCTGCACAATGATATTCGTCTTTGGCGAACGGCGGATAATAAGGTTTTGCTCCTTTTGGATTGTCGCGATAATCTCTCCGAGCACTGCCTTTTTATTCTTAGCCAGATACTTTGTCAGAAGCTCATCATTTGCTACGACATCTGAATCAAAAAAGTCGATGAGCTTATCCTCTGCAATCTCATAGGTGCGCTTTCTGTTTAAATCAATCTCAAAAGTACCCTCTGAGCTCACCGTGTACTTACATGGTCCAAGACTGCTCTCATAATATACGGATGCAATCGGTGCTCTCCAGTCAATGACCACAGGCTCTGATGCATTCTTTGCAATACCGACTCTGCCTATATAGTAGGACTCCTGTGACTTCTGACGCGGATCCTTAAAATCTATTCTGCCAAAATACGGCTTTTTCCGCGCCTTTTCACATCTTACGATATTTCTCTCGTTCTCATGAAGCTGCGCTGTCGCATTGTTCCACAGGGCAAGTCCCTCCTTGTCCTGCGCCTCGTAGACATCTCTTAAATCCTCTAAATCATCTGTCAGCTTTTTTACCGATTCCTTTGCACGGTCCAGATTATCCTGTGCAATCCCTATGATATTTTGAAGCTGTCTCTGCTCGTCTTTTAATGAAATTCCCGGTAAATCATTTTCTGTGCCCATCATGCCTCCACGACTTATATATGCTGTGATTATACTATACTTTTAATCTCATCTATCCTGTCAACACAGGCAAAAAGCATCTTTTTCAGCTCCTCATCAGGCTGTGTCAAATCCGGCACCATGACAACCTTACAGCCTGCAGAATATGCACTTTTGACACCATTTGGCGAATCCTCTACCGCCATGCACTCCCCAGGTGCCAGCTTAAGCTCGCTGCATGCAAACTCATACACATCAGGTGCCGGCTTTCCATGCTCCACCATAGGTGCACAGATGATCTTGTCAAAATATCCGTAGAGCCCTATCTTTTTAAGATATTTCTCAGCTCTTTCTATATCATTCGCTGTGGAAATCGCTCTGTGAATGCCTTTTTCCTTCAAATATGTAAGTATCTCAATTGCACCGGGCTTAAGCTCAATACCCACCTTTTCCAGATGCTCCTCCATGATTTTTCTCCGATATGCCCTGATTTTATTATAATCCATATCCGGATCATGAAACATATCCTTAAGATGCTGCGGTGCATACGGCTGCCCGAGGCTTCGCATTGAAAGCGCCTGCTCATCCGTCATGTCGTAGCCGAATTGCTTAAGTGCCATCGGCCAGAAAATACGATAATATTTCTCCGTATCTATGAGTGTTCCGTCCATATCAAATAATACTGCTTTTACCATTGGTTCTCCTTACGTTCTGCCAGGCTTTACTATGCTTCACCTGTTAATTTTACCACTGTCATATCATGATGCATGGCCTTTATCACCGGGCCAAACATGTCCTTTGTCTTTATCCTGAGGCTGGAGGTATTTATGCATGGATGACATCCAACCCACTCACCTTTTAGCACATCCTCATCCACCAGAAGTCTGACCGCATTGTCAGAGTCATTCATCAGTCCCATCACACTGACTGAGCCCGGTGTGATATCCAGATATTTTTCCATATCCTGCGGACTTGCAAACGAAAGTCTCGCACTGCATATCTGATGCGAGAGCTCTTTTGTCTTAAAGGTCTTGTCTCCCGGTATCATGAGCAGGTAAAAATCAGTTTTCTGGCGGTTGCACAGAAAAAGATTCTTGCAGATTGTTGCGCCGAGTGTCTTGTCAATCTCCTCACAAACCTCCATCGTAAATGCCGCCTCGTGGTCTATTCTCTGATATTCGATTCCCAGTTTGTCCAAAAAATCGTATGTACGAATTTCTTTATCCAGTCTGCCTGTGGTATCTGTCGGTCTTCCATTCTGTAATTGCATTTGTGCCTCCTGAAATTAATTATCGCAGCTGTGTTCAGCACCGTAACCGCTGCTATTATTGTCTTTTAATTGCTATAGCTATAGATTATACACCTCTTTTATGTATTCTAACAAGCCCCGGCATCCACTGATTACATCATCAAAGGTCGCATCAAAATCACCTGTATACCATGGATCTGCAACATCGCGCGCTGCTGTAAGCTTATGATTTGTCCCGTAATCAGCAAATGACAGCATCTTAAATATCTTCTGCTGACTGTCACTGCCACCTGCAATCTTTGTCATATTCCTGATATTTGCAGTGTCCATTCCAATCAAAAGGTCATAGTACAAATAATCATCACGTGTCATCTGTCTCGCGCGGTGTGGAATAAGAGGAATATGCTCCTCGTATAGTTTGTTTTTGGTGCCGTAGTGCGGCGGATTGCCTATTTCCTCACGGCTGGTCGCAGCTGAATCTATCTCGAAAACAGCATCGAGGTGCTGTCTGTGGACCAGATGGGTGAAAATGCTTTGGGCCATGGTGCTGCGGCAGATGTTGCCGTGGCAAACCATGAGCACTTTAATTTTATCTTGCATATCTTCGTTTTTCCTTGTATATCCTTATTTTTCCTAGGTTTTATCACACTTTCACGACATCTAACCTAGTGTACCTATCCTAGCATAAAATCGCATATTTTACCATATCTCGGTAAGTAAAATGAGTACAAATCTAGGTATAAACCCGATTCGTACTCATTAGTACTTTTTCCCTATGCCATTTATTTCCTTACTTGGCACACTTTTTCTATCCTTTCAAGCCTCTCCATTTCTCTCTGTGCATCTTCCAACTTAAGGTGTGTATACACATTTGAGGTAAAGAAGGGATTTTTATGGCGGTTACCAATAATATCAGAGAAATCCGGGAGCAGCGTGGCATTTACCAGAACGACCTTGCCGCTGCTATCGGATACAGCACCAAAACTGTCGGCAGGATAGAGCGTGGGGACAGTACCCCATCTGCCGAATTTATGCTGCAGATATCAAAGTACTTTAATATGCTGGTGGAAGATGTATTCCATGTGGAAGATTGAGTCGGAGCAGCAATTTTTTTGATTCTCCTCGTATGCCTTGTAATTCTTTTTGCGTGTTTCTGCTACTCTCATTCTGACACAGATAGAATATGCCATATCCAAGAAGCCCCGCCACAGAAAAAACAAATATCACCGCTAATAAAAGTTGCAGAGTCAGGCATTTCCATTCCCATACACGCCTTCTGCTTTGATTCCGTCTGTGTCTTTTCTTTCGCCTCTTCCGCAGCGTACACTCCCTGTTGTGTTTTCTTTGAAGAAAAGACGGACATACATGCCCGCCTTCTCCATGGTTATTTTCTCGTTTTATTTTTTAACTATCGTTTCTATGAATTCAAATTTTCTCTGCGTTTCTTTACGGTAATAATCAATCCCGTTCCGGAAAGAATTGATAGTATAAACAGCCATACACTCGGTGTGTTGTCACCGGTTTTAGGTGCATCATCCTTCTTATCAGTTCCACTCGATGGCTTGTCATCAGAGGTATTTGCTTTGATGGTAAATGTGGTGCTTGCAGAACCATCCGTCCAAAGGATTTCAACTGTATGGGTTCCTGCCGAAAGTGTATTCAGGTAGGAAGCTTTCAGTGTGATAATGGTAGAGCCTTCCTTTGCAGTGTAGTTGCTCTTGTCTATCAAATTTCCGTCCACCTTAACTCCGGTAAACTTGGAGAAGTCTCCGTTACCCCGGATGGTGATATTACCATCACTGTCATGCGTCCAACTACTGTTTGCTCCATCAATAATCTGATAGGTGTTATCCGGTGTCTGGCTTTCCTGTTTAAAGGTAACTTCTATGGTGTGATCAGTATTCACATCACTAAAGGTGTAGCTTGTGGTTGCTGTCACTTCCGAACCATCCACCTTTACGTCCGCAATATAATATCCTTCGTTCGCCTTGATTGTATATGTAAGCTGACCTGCGGCAGATACCGTTGTCGTGCCACCGGGAGAGATTGTTCCACCGATACCTGCCGTTGCGGTAATCTTGTAGCTTGCTGTACCGCTCGGAGGCGTTATCGGCGCTGTATCCGCCGTAAAACTCCAACTTCCACGGAATACCACGGTTGTGCCGTTTAGGTTGCCGGCATCCCAGCCCGAAAAAGCCCATGTGCCGTTTTTACCATCCTTTTGTGCCTGAATGCGTGTTGTGGAGGTATATTTCTTATCCACAGCCGCCTTCGCCTGTTGCACACTCGAATAGGAGTTGCTATTTAGCGGCAGCGTTGCGCCTGTCGGGAATACAGAGCCCCAATTGTATTGCACCGTATAATTTTTTGTCACCGGCGGCTCGGGGCGTTCCTCAGACCTTTTATAAATATAACGAATCGTCATACCACTGTTCGGGACAGCATTTTCCATCCCCTCCGCTTTAACAAAAGTGTAGCCGTGCAGTTCCTGCGGCGGCTGCCAATCAACCTTTTTGCCTACCGGAACAGTAAAGGTAGTCGGCATGGTGTTTGGAACATCTGTGCCATCCTCCAGCTGATATTGGATGGTGACATTGACATAGCGCTGCTGCTCCGTATCATCATCAGCCAATACCTCGCCTGTCGCATGATCTACAATCTCAAAGCCGATGGTATCGCCGGATTGCAGAATGGCATTCTCCGGAATCGTGTAAACCAGAGAGCAGTTGACAAGGCCGGAATTAAAGTCGCTGCCCTCGTAATCCAACGCACCCTTTGTCCAGAATTTGCTTTTCTCTTTCCAAACAGGGATGTCAAACTCCTGCGTAGTGAAAACCTGCTCCCCATCTGTCGTGACCGCTTTTTCGCCGTTGGAATGTTCCACCCACAGGCGCAGGGTCACAGTCTTCGCTTGGGTATTCGAAAGATTTTGTATAATGGTGCGCAGCTCAACCTGCTGCCCCTTCATGCTGCTATAATCAAAGCTGTTTTTACTGCCGCCGCTTAATAGACGGCTATTCCTGTCATTTTGATAGCTCGCATATGCGGAGGAATTCGCTGCCTCAAAGGCAGAAGGATCTTTTGTGGGATTTCTGTAACCGCCGATATACTTTTTCACCTCAGGAACAGCCACATAAAGCGCAGGGGGATTTGTAATGAGCTGACTCATGACCTTTATGCCCTGTAGCTTGCACACATCGCAAAAATCATTCTGAAAGGTCTCTCGCATCAGACAATCCCTGCTGGAATTATAGGTATAAGGATAGTAGTCAAGATGCGGGCAGGTATAGGTATTACGGAAGCCAAGCAGCTGCTTCCACTTCACTTTCGTGGGATCTTTTGTTGCAGTCATATTCAGTGATGTAGTGTAATTCCACTCATCTACAGGAACAGTGCTATAATTATATTCATCTCCCAGATGGAACAGACCGTGTCCCAGTTCATGCCGCTGGGTAAACGCAGAATATGCGTTTCTCGCTGACGCAACAATATAGTGAATACCATATTGTTTATTATCATGAGAGCCACCGAAATACTCACCGCTATTCGCCAACACAACGAATTGGTTGATATTTTCATACACATAATCATACTGTCTATAATTATGATCCATCGTGTTTTCGTTTGGATGCGTTTCATTAGGAATATGTGCGTCATGAATCTTCTCGATAAACGCAGGGCCTATGATGCGCTCCAAAACATGGTTGCGCCAGTTCCCTTTGTTAGTAGAAATTCCTCCTTTGGCGGTCGCAGCAAAAAATGTGCTGGTACCGCCATAGCCATCCACCGATGCCGTGCAGAGTGCATAGACATTAAAGCGATCCGCCATGCTGCGATATGGCTCTATCTGCAATACCTCCCCCCACAGCTTTTTTACATCCTCGACAAACTGCTTTTGCTGGCTTTTGGTGTAGCCCTCGGCGCAGTACACAATCACCATGTTCTCCTTATCGCTGCGAGGCTTCTGGATTGTATACACCGGTACGGTTACATTTGCATATGCAGGATCCTCAGTGTAGAGGGTACTCATCTCCAGCTGTAGATACTCATCCGTGTTCACATTCCAGTCACCATTCACATCCTCTCGCACAGCGCCGGATATGCCAATGCTGTCATCCGGCGCATCCGGTGCGGAAACAACATAGGGGTCCTGTGCGCTCTGTCCTGTGCCGGATGATACGGTGTAATTTTCCGTATTCAGATAGAAGGCAGGACGAACGCCGTAATATCCCTTATAGGGTGCGTCACGCAAAATATTCCCTTGAGGGGTCACAAATCGCATATCATGGTTACAGGTTGTAATCGGTGTACGCAGCCAATAGTTCCATGCTACACCGCTTCTGTTTTTTGCGATATGGTAGCCGTTCAGGTTATCATTAACCGTTTTGAGCTGCTGAACATCCAGCAGAAAAACTCTATCCCAAATATATTCATAATGGGCACTGTCATACCCATCCGCTACCGTATCAATTGTGGTGTTATAGGGAAGATCAACACCGGCTACGTCGATATAACCTGCCGTATACTCCGGATGGGAAACGATAGAACGCTGCTTCACCGTTCGAATCGCTCCCAGCTCATCCGAACGAAAGCTGCGAAGGAAGCCCTCCTTTTGGTCATATGCTGCCGTTTTAGGATAGACAGAATCCTCTGTTGGCGGATTTCCGCAAAGCCATTTCACTTTTCCTGCTTCAGCGTTGGAATTGAGCCAAGAACGTATGTTGCTGTCTCTCCAGTGGTTAGAACCAAAATTATCTCTCCAGCTATTGCGCCGGTGCGAGCCTGTTTCGGCATTTTTGTTGGTTTTTGCATCATAGGGCATGTAATCACACAATACTCTATCCGAAAGCATCAATGGCCCATTGCTATCCTTCGCTACACAACGCCACACAATTGGCACTCCCCCATAAGTACCCATCTGAATGTAGTCACCAATTTCGATGGTTGGCTTGTTATCTGCCGCCCTAACCTGCAAAGGGCATAGCACCAAAATTACCGCAAGCAGCAGAGATACCGTTCGTTTGCCATATTTATGTTTGATAATATTCATAAAGACCTCCTTAAATTATGCTTTAATCTTTTCATCTGAATCCTCCTTTGATTTTGTAAATATTGTATTGGAATAGATATGTTTTCTTAATTTCCATGTATGTCCATGCTTTAAATTTGATGTCCGGAGTCTTTTAATCACCTTTCCTGTATCTGTCAGATAAAAATGAAATCCAAGGAAATCCACTCCCTGTGATATAGGAAAAATTTGTGTCTTGGCTAACGCTTTCTTTAGAAACTCTTTATCGTGGTGAATGAGCACTCCGTCATCCATGTATCTTACATAGTATTTTACTTTTAGCCTCTCCTTTATAAATCTGTCCAGCCTGTCCAGATAATATAAAGCAAACCACTGGCTTGACTGATTGCCCATTGGAACACCTCTGTTTTCACTGTGTTCATAGCTGTCAATAATATGATTATACCAAAAAAATTGGAAAAAGGCATCTGTTTTTGTGATAGTTTTAAGATTTTGGTTTTAAGATTTGTTCACTGATTATATACAATACTATTACATTCAAAGGGATTAAAGGTAGAATATTCCCAAAAAAAAGGCGTACCACCATTTCTGATGATACGCCCCTCGCTATTTGGCTTCCTGACACTTTTTACAAAGCAGCCCTGTTATTCGAAAGCTCTGCTTACAGGAATGAACACATTTCTTTCACTGCTCATAGTATTCAATCTTTCCATGCACATTCAGAAAATATGCCCAGTACCTTTTCTCCTTATCCGTCATAAGCCTCTACCTCACCTTCCCGGTCTTAGGAACGGAAGGGTCTTTTTCATCCGGCTTGATGACAGAATCCATTTTAGGATATGCTGCCTCAAATGCCTCTGCTCCAAACTGATACTCCGTCGGTTCTGCCACGGAAGATACCGGTGCGATTGTTTCCCGGATATCTGTCACCTGCTGCAAAACAAGTAGTGCTCATAAGCATTACTCCCATAAGTGCTCCGGATAATGCCGGAACGAATCTCTTCTTAAAGTGAATGAATCTGCTCTTCATGCCTTTCTCCTCCATCTGATTATTGTTTGTCGTAATAATATGTTCTTTTCTCATGTTGTGTCTCTCCTTTTAGATAAAAAAATAAGCCAACAGGGATAATCCCTAACTGGCTGTTAAAAGTTACTCTGTATGATCAGGCAATGCCTGTTGTAATGATTAAATCGGGCTTTCCCCGATGTGGTATGCTTCAACCACCTCCTTTCAAGGCACAAAAAAGCACCTTAACCATATTGGCTAAAGTGCTTCACTAAATATATTATACTAACCGAACAAATCAAATTTTATAAAACCTCTATGCTACCTACCGCACCGCCGACAATGAATTTTGGAGTAACCTTGCAAGGGAAAGCCAGCAGGAATTTAAGCGAAGCGGTACAGAGGGCAAATGTATTGAAGCAAGGGAATTGATTATCGCCCTGCCCGAAGTATATACAAGATACGAGCCGCAGGAAGTCCTTGAAGATTTTACAGAGTAGTTCCACAGGCGGTATGGTGTGGAGTGCGTGTCAACCCTCCACCACAACAAACGTAAGACGAACTATCATATCCACCTTATCTTCAGCGAAAGAAAACTGCTTCCTGAACCTGACATAAAGATAGCCACACGCAGCGTGTTCTATGATGAAACGGGAAAAGGGTACGCACCAAGAAAGAAATCACAGGGGAGGACGGGCAGATACGAAAAGGCTGCACTGTCATAAAAAAGGGAGAAATTTATGAAAGCCACCTTTTTACCGTGAAAGATGATAAATTCAAAAGCGAGCCTTCTCTTCGGGAGGTAAAGGAGATTTACACCGACCTTATCAATCGACATATCTCTAATCCTGAACAGCAATTAAAGGTATTTGATAAGAACAGCGTTTATCTCCCTACAAAGAAAATCGGTAAGAACAATCCCAAAGCCGCCGAGATTGAAACGGATAATGCCGCAAGGCAAGAATGGAACAGGACAGCGGATATGGCACTCATATCGGGTATTTCCGAAGCAAAGATTTTAGAAGTCAAGCAGACCGAGATACACGACAAAGCAAGCCAATCTATCAAAAGCAAAGGCTGGCTGCCCAATCTATTCCGTGGGATTGTGACAAAGGCAAAAGATATGCCGCCCAAGCCTACACTTGATATTAATATGGCAGAGTTCCGCACCATGCAAAAGCTGATGATAAAAGCGCAGGATAAGGCGAAAGAAATCCGGCATTTGCAGGATACGGTACTTCCGAAGCTGAAACAGCAGCTCGCCGACACAAAGGGGATTTTCAAAGGTAAGGAGCGCAAGGCGCTCACAGAGCAGATACAGCGGACAGAAAAGGAAATCGCTGAAAAGCTGGATAAACTACCCGATGTGCAGGCGTTCATGGCAACCTACCGCAAGGCGGAGGCTGTTGTGGAGCAGTACAACCGTGACCTTGCCGCATGGGAGCGGGAGGTCAGGGAGAACCGCAGACCAGCCGAAAAAGAAAGGCTTACACCGCCCGAAAAGAAAAGTATTCGTGACCAACTCAGGCGGCTACAGGCAGAGAGCAGACAGAGAAGCCAGCCAAAGCGAAAATCCCACGACAGAGAAAGATAGCTTTAATGCCGAAAACAACACCGCAGGGCAGTACCCCTGCCTTGCGGGATTACATACATTTTAAGACAGAGAAACACCCTGCAAGATTTTGAAGTCTTACAGGGCATAGGTGGTTCATTCAGGAATTAATACATCTCCATCGGAGATTGTTGCCTTAAATGCCGAAATTGCACCTGCAATGGTGTTACCACTGGTTTCATCAATTTCGCCTTCATAGGAAATTTGCACGGTATCACCAACCTTGACAATTCCATAATCTACATAACGGGAGATACGAAGGTCATTTAGCAGAACCTTGTAGGTGATACCGTCCGCCGGATTCTTGCACAGGATAGAATCATCCACCAAGATATATTCTTCCGTAATCTTAATGATTGTACCGGCTACCGAGTTTCTGTACGGTTCATACTCTACTTCAGTGGAATTCTCTTTCGCATAATGGATAATCCTGCTTGCAGCATCCTCGCCGATGTTGAATAGATACTGCCAATTAAATGCGTTTGTCCACAGATAGCCGTCTTCCGTCACATACAGAGCAACTTTGTAAACACCAAGAGCTTCGGAAGTAATCGTAAAACTGAGGTAACTTCTGTCACCAACCGTCCATGTTTGATCTTCAACGAAAGGGGCGTTCCTACATTCGGACAGAACTTCCCACACATAATCGTCACTGCTCAATGCAAAATGTTTGCTATCAGGACTATTGTCTCCTTCGGAAAAGCGCTGAAGCTCCACGACCTCGGACAGATTTACGACATCCATAAGCTCACCTAGGGTGTTCGGAGGAGCATACTCGTCATTCTGAAAGACATAATAACTGTCCTCCATCTTTACGGCTATAAACTGACATTGAGCAATATCCTTCAGTGCATATGCTTCAAACTCGGCAGAATATTTTTTTCCATTATTGACTTCATCATATCCAACCACAGTGTAGTTGCCAATTCTCTCGCCAATCCATGCTTCTGATACCGCACGGCCTTTTCCATGATACTCAATACCGTCAATTTCGACATTTCTATATTTTTCATATACAGTCTGATACTCCCATGGCCATACAATTGCAGATTCGCTGGCTTGGATAGAAAAGTCCTTGTATCTGCCGTCGGTTCCCTCCGGTGTTACATTTTCCCGAAATAGCGATGGGAGGATTGCCGCCCCTACAATTACAAGCACTGCAAAGCATGCTGCCAAGGAACCCCATTTTAACCAATGTTTCTTATTTTTCGTCTTGCACTTAGCTGCGCCGGCGACAAGATCGTCATCAATTTGCCCGATAGCATTTGCGATTCTCGGTGTTTTCATATTTCAACGCCCTCCTTAATCAAGTAATCTTTTAGCTTGTTTCGGGTGTAGAACAACATATTTTTGACCTTACTCTCAGTAAAAGAATAGCGCTTTGCAATCTCCCTTATAGAATCGAAATAGAAATACTTGCGGATGAAAACATTCCTGACATATTCCTCCTGACTGCGAAGAAACTTACTGATCAGCTTACCTACATCCTCGTCGCTCACATCGGGAGCATATCGTTCATCCGGCAATACTGCCGCAAGCTCATCCAAGGATAAAATGATTTCCGCCGACCGTTTCTTTCGCTTCATAAACTCCAGTCGCTTCAAAGAGAGATTTCGTGCAATCTTGCAGATAAAGGACATGAAATTGTGCGGTCTTGTAGGCGGAATGGTGTTCCACACACTCACATAAGTATCATTAACGCATTCCTCAGAATCTTCGTGATTATTTAGAATGTTATAGGCAATACTGTGGCAGAGTTTTCCGTACTTTGTATCCGTCTCCTTGATCGCCTGTTCATCTCTATTAAAGTAGAGTTCTATGATTCTCAGATCATCCATGTTGTTCACCTCCCTAATTTGACCTAAAAGCGCTTTCACCTATTAAGTACGTTTTTTGAGGCGATGGTCTTAAAAAAATAATTCTTTTAGAATTATACCATAAATCTTTGATTTTTCGGTCATATACATAAAAACGGCGGCAAGGTTTTCCTCGCCGCCGCTCCGGCTTAACTGCAAATCAGTTCTGCATTTACAATCTCCACCGCTCTACTGCGAATATTATTCATCCTACCAACCCACTCCATTTGATTTTCTGTCTTTAGTTGCTCGGTTACGCCCTCACGCTCCGACATCTGTTTTATCAACCGAAGGAACATATCCTTTGCCTGTTTGTCTATCTCGGCAATGTATTCGTTCAGCCTTCCGCTTGTGAGCAAATTTGTATATGTAAGCCTGTGATATTCTTTCAGATAGTGCAAATGCCGCTGTCCCCACAAACCGATAGGCTGTTCTTTTTCGGTTGGTAAGATAAGACAAGGAATATAATAATCTCCTTGCAGTTCATACCACAGACCATTTTTATCATCGTAAATATACTTGTCCATTGAAAATCCTCCGTTATAATATATTCGCACATAGGTTGCTCCGGCAGCTCTGGCCATTTCGATGAATCTGTGATGCCCAATTCCATAAATAATGGAGTCCTCTCCGATTCTTACAAATTTCCGCTTTTTCTTTATAAATATTATATTTACTTATTATTTTCATCATGCAAACGATATTTTCTATTTTTATTTGCTCCTTCTATTATCACATCTTCCATTTCTGTTAAAATAGCTCTTGTACGTGCCGAACTCAATCCTATATATTTTGCTATTTCACTTGTTTTTGACCGACCATTTTGACTTAGGTATTCTCTAATTAATAACCGGTTTTCTTCTGTTTTTTCTTGTTTATTTTTTGCATTGGTTTTTATCGCTTGCTTTTGTCGCTTGTTTTTATCGCTTGTTTTTTTACAAATTCAAGCGATAAGCGAGTTCTATCCGGATTATAAGTCTTTTCAACCATAGGAGTTTTCCATCCTTCATCCTCCCATATCTGGTAAATGTCTGGTATTCCACTCCCAGCTCTTTCGCCTATACCTATTAGATTAAACATTTTCATCAATGTTTTATTTCTTGGATCAGATATTTCTCCACGGAGCATCTGCTTCTTACCTGTTCTAATACTCCCTGGATTTTCTATAATTAATGAATCTACTTTTTTTACCACAACACCCTGTGGCAAAAAATAATCTGCATTAACTAACTTTCTAAGTGCAATTGCCTGTCTCTCCACATTTTCTACACTCATCATAGATTTGATGAACAAAAGTCCATTAAGTACTTCTTTACCGTTATAATTTGTCATTTGGCTTTACCTTCCTTTTCATAAATTAGAACATTGTGCTCACATTTTGTGATATGGTGCTCACAAAAAAAGCCATCTGACCTTTACGATCAAACGGCTTGTGTATATTTTGCGTCTATATTAATTTACAATCCTTAAAAATTTTTTCAATAATCTCATTGATTGCTAAAGATGGATTTTCTTTATAATACTTATATCCCTTGTACTCATAAAGGCAATAACCATTATTTTTAATTTTTCATAATGGTACTTGTTACCCCTTAGAAATGGAGGATTCTTTATGACATTCGGTGAAAGAATTAGAGAATTAAGAACACAAAAGGGCTTAACCCAGCCGCAACTTGCCGACAGCATTGGTGTTTCCGTAAGAACTGTTAAAAGTTATGAATTGGGAACCAGCCTGCCTAAAACAAGAGAAACATATCAGAAGCTTGCAGAATTTTTTGATGTTAATATCAATTACCTTCTTGCTAAAGATGAACAATTCATATTAGACGCCGGAGCTACCTATGGCTCACGAGGTAAACATAAACAGCAGGCTCACGCACTTATTGCCGAAGTAAGCGGACTATTTGCCGGCGGAGGTATAGCAGAAGAAGATATGGATGAAATGATGAAAGCAATTCAGGATGCATACTGGATTGCAAAAGAAAGGAACAAAAAATACACACCTAAGGAATACTCTGACAAAAAGAAAGAATAATAATGTGCAAAATTGTTTTATGTGTCCTAATAATGGTACACATATTTTGCGATACTATGCCATGTAGAGACCTAGATTGAAAAATTAAACCTGTACTTTGACAACTGAAAATGGCTAAAAAAGTCTAATTTACTTTTGCAATGGCTTCTTCTGGCAGACATGATATAGTTAAGATATCGATTGCTATCTGCTAGAAAGGGGCAGATATGACTTATTACAAAAAAGAAGGACAGATGGATCTGTCTGACAGGATTGCGGTAGAAACCGGAATTAGCAGTAAAGATTCCTTCAAAAAAATAGGAAAACTACTCCATCGTCATCCGTCAACGATTGCACATGAGATTAAAGAAAATCGTACATTCATTCCGGGTAACTATTTTCTAAGAAAGGACTGCAGATTTGTAAGACAGTATGTACAGCGTCACGTTTGTGGAGATGAATCCTGCGAAGAAAACTGTTGTAGATGCCGAAGTGTGGACTGCCAGAAATACTGCGATAAATATGTATCCCGGGCATGCCATAAATTCGAAAAGCCTCCATATGTGTGTAATAACTGTTCAGAGAAAAAGCTTTGTTCAAAAGACAAATATATTTACAGTGCAAAGCATGCTGATGCAACTGTCACACGAAGACGAAGCGAAAGCAGACAGGGAATTCGCATTTCTGATGAAAAGAAATCTGAAATGGATGAACTGATTACCAAACTTGTTAAAAAGGGACAGCCTCTTACCCACATATATGCTGAGCATAAAAATGAAATACCAGTATGTTTGCGGACTCTCTATAATTACATAGATGATGGTGAGTTGACGGTCAAAAACATAGACCTGCGCAGAAAAACCGGGTATAAGAAACGAGGAAAAGGGTATCAGCCATCTATTGGATTTGCAAATATAGAATTCCGCCAAGGCAGAACTTACACTGATTTTGAGTATGCGATGAAAGTAAAGTATACAGAAGATGAAGTGGTAGAAATGGATACTGTAAAAGGTGTGAGAGAACAAGGGAAAAGGCTTCTTACAATGATATTTAGGAAGAACAATGTAATGCTACTTTTTCTTATGCCAGATGGGAAAGCAGAATCTGTAAAAAGAGTGTTTGACTATCTTGAGACAGGGCTTGGAATAGAAGTATTTAGAAGATTATTTCCAGTTGTATTGACTGACAATGGCAGCGAATTCAAGAAAGTTGATGAGCTGGAGCTTACAACTGATGAGGATGGTTTTCTGATTTACAGAACAAGTCTTTATTACTGTGATCCAATGGCTTCATGGCAAAAAGGATGTATCGAGAAAAACCATGAATTTATTCGTTATGCGATTCCTAAAAAGAAAAGCTTAAATCCTTATAATCAGGATGACATCACTAAGCTCATGAATCACATCAATAGCGTGAAACGACCTGGACTTGGAAATAAAAGTCCATATGAGTTGGTTGAGGAAGATGATGAAGATTTTCAAGAATTAATGAGATTGTTAAAAATGCACCTCATCCCGCCAGATGAAGTGCGTTTGATGCCAGACTTATTTATTGAAAAGTAACTAAAAGACTTAAATGCAGGTAGTAATCGATTTGTCAATAGGTGTTATTAGACGGGTCGCGTTTACTTTTGCATAAGAGTTAGCCAGCCGTCTGTTAGCTATGCGATTTTCGATATACCCATTGTCTGGAATATGCTAATTATAGCACCTTTTCAGAAAACAGGCATCCTAAAATGAATTAAATTTGGGCTCAAAAATCGATTTTGTGTAATCAGACGATATTTCAGTTAGGTTTTAGTTTTTCATTCAAGGACCTACATCGGTATACTTCTTCGGATTGTGAAGATAATCAACGATCTCTGAAAGGTTTTCTTTCGCCTCATCTTCTCCTGCAACGTCTGAAAAACGGATTCCCTCACTGGATTGCACATAAATCTTCGCATTGCTTTTTCCCATTCCAAAAGCCATCGAATTTTTTCCTCCGGCATGCTCCATCAGTTTCTTCGCCATATAATTTCCCAGTGCGATAAAAAGGATCAATGGCAAAACCCCGGTCAGCAGGAAGCTGATGATCGGTGACATCTGCTTATCGATATCTTTTGCGAATACTGCTCCACATTCATATAGCCTGTCCGTCAGGTTCGGATCGTTCATCAGACCTGTTTTATAAATATTTTTTTGATCTTTATCTGTAAAGATGATCTGATTGTCCTTAACTTCTACTTCACCGATATTCTTCTTCTCGATCATGCTCATAAAAGTTCCATAATCCGTTTCCTTTACCTGATGCTCCATAAGGATTGGTGTGACAACCAGATTAAATACGATCAGCACTATTAACACAATCCCATAATAATATGCCAGTGGTTTTTTCGGTGTTTTAACTTCTTTCATGGTCTTTCCTCCTGTTGTTCTGCGTTATGCTTTCTCCGTGCATTTTCGTATTATTTATTCTGCCATCTGACTTCGCCCTTGGACAGAAGCGGATAACAGATCAGCTGATCTGAATCCAGATTTTCCGCATGCATGTCAACCGCTGTGATCTGATGATTATCATAAGTCGTATAATAATAAATACCTTTTGCTGTATTACAACAGGACGTGTATATCGTGATCTCATATTTGCCTTCTGTCACCTCACAGCATCCACGCTGCTGATCTACGGATCCTAAGATATGGAAGAACTGGCTTACACTCTCATCCTCTTCTTCACCGGAGATCGAATTTAATTTTGTAAAGGCAACTTTCACAAATCTTGACTGGCTGGAAAGATCTCCAGGTATTCCCATTCCACCCATTCCTCTGCTATATGCATCAAGCTGTAATACTCCTGCAAAAGTACTCTCCGGCTGTTTTCTGGATACTCCGGCATAATTATTCAGTGCAAACATCTGACTCGGGAATGGTGGATTATTGGTAAGCACTCCTACCGGATTATCATATACATGCAGCCCATCTTTCATAGACTCAACAACGATACAGGAGTCTTTGTCTGCAATGATCCAGTGAAGCTGTGCTGTCGGCAGCTGTTCACTGAATGCTGTGCCTGTCAGTCTCATTGCTGCCAGCTTCTCTCTCGCCTCTGCTACAGTAGCACACTGTGTAAGGATCCATGGGATGAACTCGAACTGTGCCACCTGGCTGACTTCTGTTTCATCTTCCGGCAAAGCCTCTTCATATGCCGCATTGCCGACAAAATTAAGACCTGCCATTCCAAGGCCTTTTTCATTAACAGCATCATAATAAAGCGGATAACCTCCTGCAACAAATGCCATTCCGATCAAAGCATAATGGCTTTTTATCTTCCCGGCAAACCGGAAATCAAATTCGTAATTTCTTGGCGTTATCGTGATCTGTTCCCCATAGGAAAATTCATAATCAAGCGTTCTGCCCATATAAAAATCTTTTGTTTTGTAAGTTGCTGCTGTACACATATCGAACACCTCTTCTTTCTGCTATAATAGTCCTGCAAACAATCTCATAAACAACTGTCCGAGCCATAAATATGCACTCCGTCCTGTGCGGTACTTTTCGGTCACTTCCCTGCATTCATTCATGGTTGCTCCCAGATCATCTCTTATATCCAAAACTGTCTGACTATCCGCCATAAAACAACCATTTTCAAAGTGGTGATAAAGCAATGCCATTCAGTTAAGCATCATTTTAGTGGTTTTCTGTCATAGAAAGCCACTGTTTTTATACCTAAAAACTTTAAAAATATTACAAAAAACAGTTGACAAGTAAGCCAATATATGTTGCGCAAGCCTTGATTATAAACATATTTCAAGGAGGCTCATTATGGCTGATTTTTTCTTATCTAATTTAAAATCCACGACAACTGCATCACAGAACTCGATGAAATTCCCTCCATGTTCTGCCGTAATCTTTTATTTTATCTTCTCCGGAGCAGTTTTTTACACTGGCTTACAGGTGCATCCGATTCCCAGTCCATCCGGACCGATATGACAGGACAAACCGAAGGAAAGTTTATCACACATGACTTCCATTCCCGGGAAACTTTCTTTAATCTGGTTTACCCATTCTTCTGTCACTTCATCGGTACTGCTGGACGCCGCCATCAGGTACACTTTACCAGCAGCATATTCTTCTCGGAAATTCGTTTCCAGCTCATGCTTCATTGCATCGATCATAACTTTACGTGATTTCTTCATACCACGGCATTTCTGGTAGATATCAAGCTTTCCTGTGCTGAAATGCATAACAGGTTTGATACTCAGGACATCTGCTGCCAAAGCTGTCACAGAGCTGACTCTTCCTCCTTTTTTGAGATATTTCAGTGTGCTGAGCCCGATATAAATTGTCATTTTTTCTCTGGTTTCTTCAAGAATTTTCTTGATTTCGACTACACTGTATCCTTCTTCTGCCATTTCTACTGCATCAAGAACAGAACGATGCATCGGGGTTGCCACACGACCGTTATCTACGACAAACACCTTACCGGCAAATTCATCTTCATTTGCCATGGCTTCTGCTGTCATACAGGACCCGCTTAAAGCACTGCTAAGAGGAATATAAACAATCTCCTCATATTCTTTCAGCATCTCTTTCCACATATCCATAACTTCTGTTGGTGACGGCTGAGATGTAGATACATCTACGCCCTTTCGAAGCATATCATAAAATTCATCTCTGGAAAGATCTACTCCTTCACGATACACTTTCTCTCCGATATAAAAAGGCATCGGTAGTACCTTAATTCCGAGTCTCTGCGCTTCTTCACTCAAAATTCCACTGTGGCTGTCTGTCATGATTCCTATTTTCTTCATAATATCTTCTTCCTTCGTAATCTATTTTTATAACGTCTTAATAATCGGCATTACACTTCATTTATATTTGTATCACATCATTATTTTTCATTCGGCACAATAAAGGATGACGCAATTTCCTCCTCCGCATACTCTTCCACATCCGTTCTCGTTACTCGTTTTATATGTTGTTTTTTTAGGCGCAGATATACGAACTCCCGGAATATAGTATAAAATACCGATACAAGTGGAATGAAAATCAGCATACCTATAATTCCCATAAGATTTCCGCCGATTGTAACTGCCGCCAGTACCCAAATTGATGGAAGTCCTACTGATCCGCCAACCACATGAGGATAGATCAGATTACCTTCTATCTGCTGCAAAAGCAGAAAAACTATAATAAATAAAACTGCCTGTTTTGGATTTACCATAAAGATCAGAAAACTTCCCACGGCACAGCCAATAAAGGCTCCAAAGATAGGAACCAATGCGGTAAACGCGATCAAAATTCCAATTAAAAGTGCATATGGCATTTTTAAAATACTTAGCGTGATAACAAACATCATTCCGAGAATTACTGCTTCCAGACACTGCCCTGCAAGAAAATTTGCAAATGTCCGATATGTCAGCGAACATATGTTAAGAATTGCATCTGCTTTTTGTTTTGGAATAAAAGCGAAAATCACTTTTCTTACCTGTAAATGTAATTTTTCCTTCTGAAAAAGAATATAGCATGCAAAGGAAAACGAAATAAAAAAGGTCGCTAATCCACTGGCAATGGAACCTACTGCTGACATCGTCGTATTCATCATATTTCCGACTCCGTTTCCAAGAAGACTTATTCCCCATTTAATTGCCTGATCAGGCTGAAACTGCAGCTGATCTACCAATTTCATAATATCCTGATTATCATGTGAAAATTCTCGAATCCAGTTTTGCATCTTTGGAATAAAATCTGAAATACTCGTCATCAGATTTCCCATGGTCTGTGTAAGCTGTGGAATCACACCAAACATTACCAATACCATTACACCTGCTGCCAATATAATTGTAAGAAGCAGGCTTATCGGTCTCGCAGCTTTTTTTCCTATTTTATTATTTTCTTTTATCTTTCCGAGCATTTTCTTTTCTAGGAAACTCATTGGTACATTAATCACAAAGGCAATTGCACCACCAAGCGCAAAAGGAAACACAATTTTCCATATTGACTTCAGCACTTCAATCACCACATCGAATTTCCACAAAGCAACTACAAGAAATGCCGTAAACACAATCAGTTCTCGAATTTTTTTCATAGAACATCTACTTAAATCCACTATCTTTCCCCTCTTTTTCTTAGTTTCATACGTATACACTTAAGTAATTGAATAATCAGAAGGCTTGCAAAAGCATATAAATATACACATCCAAGCTGCATCAGATTCAACGTTTCCACTTTGAATAAGTTATGGAAACCAGGAACCGTCAGTACTGTTGTAATGAGTACTGCACCTAACACAAATGCTCCCTGAAGCCACTTGTTATGAAAGAGACCTTTTGTAAAAATGACCGGATGATCTGATTTGCAATTATATCCATGAAACAAACGTGCCAGACAAAGAGTTCCAAAAGCATACGTGCTTCCAAGCAATGTACCATTCTGGTTGTATCCTGTCAAAAAACTGATCATTGTCATTGCTCCAATTACCAAACCTTCCAGACCGATTTTGCTAAGAAAATCTTTTGTCAATATCGACTCATCTGCCAATCTCGGTTTTTCACTCATCACTTCACTTCTATCCGGCTCTAAGCCTAACGCAATTGCCGGAAGACTATCCGTCAAAAGATTAATGAAGAGTAAATGTACTGGTGCAAATGGCACCGGAAGTCCTGCAACCGATGAACAAAGAACGGTTAAAATTGCTCCGAAATTTCCTGACAAAAGAAGCTGTATCGCATATAAAATTGCTTATACAGTCTCTTCCTTAAGAGTCCTGGTATTCTGGATAATATACAGAGCGACCGATATGACCATCATTATAGCGCACAAACCAATCAACAGATCTGATACCATCGGTGTAATTTGGAACCATATAATATCCCTATTTGGTATGTAACTTGCTTTTACTAATCCATGGCGTACCAGATCGGCAATCCACTCTGCATCTTTTACATCCGTCTTACGTCCGGGAACTCCTTTGATATGCTGCGCATTCACAACCATGATCGGTATCTGTTCTTCTTCAAATATATTATATACAGGTTTCCAATAAGAGCCCGTACTTTCCATGGCAGCCATCTCACAATCTGTTTCTTTCAGCCACGAAACTAATTGGAGATCTTGCAGGCCTCCTGGATTCTATCGACCAGCTTTTTGGAAAATATAATGCTTTTTTATAATCTAATAGCTTTTGAAAATCTAATGCTGCTATTTTAAATCCGAAGAATAACCGGGTACGTTTTTTGCCATGCACAGGTATCTTGTCCACATGATATCTTCGACGAAGAAGAGAGGGAATTGCTTCTACTCCATTTCTAAATTTTGCATATTCAGAAAATTCTTCCGTCTGCATGTACTGTAATTGTTTTGCACGACCAACGGATTTCCAAGATACTTCCTTTCGGACTCGTGTTTTTAGAAAACGCGACTGACACCGTTCTTTGTAAGGACATCCTTCGCAGTCACTTATCCGAAAATACGCAACGGAACGCTCATTGCCTGGATCATAGATACAGTCTTCAGGTACACGATTATTCTTACATTTGATGAGATATTTTCCATCATCAGTAAAAACAAAATCAGCATATATTTCATCTGGTTTGCGTCCTGTGAAATTGGTTGTAACAAGTTTTAGATTATGTTCAGATGCTAAACGTGAGTTCTCTTCTCCGCTGTATGCCCCATCGGCAACAATAAAAGAACCATCAGAAAAATCTTTTTTCTCATTAAGATAATCTTTCATAAACTGATTATCTGCGTAGGTATTTTGCTGGTAATCGTAGACAATGACCAGACTGCTTTTTTCTCCGACAGCTTCAACTACGTTTCCAACGTATCCAAGATGTCTGCCACCTGCTTTATAGCGGAAAGTGGCTTCTGGATCAGAAGGATTAAGCAATACTTCTGAAGGGTTTTCAACTTCCTCTTTTTTGTCGAAGCCGCCTTGAGCCACCATCATCAATGATTGTGCGTTCCTTTAATAGGCGAATAAGAAGCTGATATTCACTTGTATCATCAAAATCACCGGTTGAATCACAAATCTTTATCAAGATATCTGCATCTTTCATCACAACAACGTTTCTCTCAGTTGCATCCATATCCCGCTTGTGATAAATGCATTTATTATAATCATCTTTTTTAATATAATGATATTGTTCATCCGGAATTTTTGTTCCACGCTCATCCATTATTTTGCAAAGATTAGCAACACAAGTATAAAACAATTCAAGCAATGAGAGGTTTCTGATATTTGCAGCAACCATTAAACTGTCCATACGTTGTTTATCCGGAGTGATATCCATAAAATCAGATATTTCTTTTGCCATTTTTACAACACATTCATGAATAAGATCAACATCATGCTCTGTTTCCTCTTGCTCTAAACCTGCTGAGGGTTCTGTCACTAATTGGCTGCTCTTCAAAACTGGTTGTGTGCAGTGCATACTGATAGCGGATATCAAATGCCATAGCTTCAACGATCTCATCGTCAGTAACATTAAGAGCTTCTTTAAGAATCAGTGCCCCAACAATCACATTGACCGGAGTATTAGGTCTGGATGCTTTTTTACTGTAAAGAACAGAAAAAATATTTTCATCAATAGCAGGAAAAACTTTGTCTGCAAAAGTATTTGCCCATGATTTTTCTAACATTCGTTTTTCGCGTTCTGTAAGATTAAAAGTACTGTCTAAAACAGTAAGCTGCTGATTATCATTTTTAACAAAAGACATATAGATCACCTCATAAAATGCTACCTACATTTTACCAAAGAATCCAATGTTTTTACATATCGTGTTAAGTTTTCAAGGTACAAATTTATATCAAATTTTATATCTAATTTTCAATTATCCGCATAAACACTATACTTTCAAGTATTTTGAAGTATAGAAAAAACTCATTTTACCACGAATTTACCACGATTGAATGAGCCTTGATATGACCTATAAAATAACACCCAAAAGACATCATTACACCTAAATGGTGTCTTTTTAAAAAGCAGTCAATCCTAAGACTAACTGCTTTGTGTGTATGGATATGAAATTGTCAAACTGGGATTTATCAATATAAACTACCATGGAAAAATATAATAAAATACCAAAGTACTTAATACAATTCCGACAATATACATTTTTCTATAGTTTACTTTTTTGAAAAATATTATGGTAAACACAACAGCTCCTATAATATCCATTAACAACTGAAATAGGAATGTTTGATGTTCCAAAAAATAAATAAAAACTGCTATTGTTTCAGCAAATAATGCTCCTACTGGTAAAGAATATAATACTGAACTAAAAATATGTTCCCTATTCCAATAGTACAGAATAAATGCTGCTATTGCACAAGCGATTGACCAAACAGTAAACAATATGAATAGCCCAAAGCGGAATCCGCCGGAAAACATAGGTATAAACATTCCTAATATTGCTTGTAAAGCATAAAAACTTAATGTCATTCCAAACATATACAAGAACGAACTAATTCCTGCACAAATATTTGAGGTGCTTAACATAACGATGATAGTATTGGTAATAATCCAAAAACCAAACAATGTTTGAGGTGATGAAAAACTCCATAGTGTATCTGCGGGAAAATAATCTAACAGTCTACATACTGTCTCTTATACACATCTCCGAGCCCACGAGACGTAG
>ERZ1026944.225-NODE-225-length-27155-cov-20.322509_pt1 | contig 27155 bp, 24 predicted proteins | sample MGYA00519569_ERZ1026944 | MGnify/ENA primary metagenome ERZ1026944 (study PRJEB26926, sample SAMN06164618) | human gut metagenome | biome: ENVO:00009003; feature: ENVO:2100002; material: ENVO:00002003 | host: Homo sapiens | place: USA | collected 2012 ... | reverse complement strand
CAACATTGCGAAGCAATTTGCGCCTGTGCCCGACATTTAAAATAATTCACCACCACCAAAGAAACGCGTCCTCGCGGCTTTTAGTTTTAGTGGGACATTCGGTAGCCGACGCCCCTTACCGTTTCGATGAGGTCGGATTTGCCGCCGAGTTTGCGCCGCAAGTTCAGTATCGCAACATCTACCGCCCTGTCGGTCACGGGGTAGCCGTCGCCGTGCAAGTTGCGTATTATGGCGTCGCGCGAAAAGACGCGCCCCGTGTGGCGCATAAAAAGTTCGAGAATGGAAAATTCGTTGGCGGTAAGGTCGAGGTGTTTCGCGCCGATTTTCGCCTCGTGGAATTCGGAGTCGAGCGTGATTCCGTGGACGGTAAACGCGCCTGCATGAGGCTCGCCCGAACGCAGCCGCGCGCGGATACGCGCAAGCAGCACGCGGGGGCTGAACGGCTTTGTGATGTAGTCGTCCGCGCCGTAGTCGAGCCCGCTTACGATGTCGGATTCCTCGCCGCGGGCGGTCAGGATTATAATCGGGATGCGCTCGAAATCGCCGCGCGAGCGGAAGATTCGGCAAAACTCCGTGCCGTCCATACCCGTCAACATCAGGTCGAGCAGAATCAGGTCGAACCGCCCGCCGCGCTCGAAAAGTTTGAGGGCGTCTTCGGCGGAGGAAACGCGCTTGCACTCGAAGCCGTTTTTGCGCAGGTTGAATTCGATAAGCTCCGCAATCGGGTCTTCGTCTTCGACAATTAAAATTTTTTCGTTAGCCATAAAAAACTACGCCTTTTTGAAAGTGATTGTGAAACGCGAGCCTTTGCCGAGCTCGCTTTCGGCCGAGACCGAGCCGCCGTGGAGTATGGCGATGTGCTTTACAAGCGCAAGCCCAAGCCCCGTGCCGCCGAGAACGCGCGAACGCCCCTTGTCGACGCGGTAGAAACGTTCGAAGACACGCGGGAGATTTTCGCGCGAAATTCCCGCGCCGCTGTCGGCTACGGAAATTTCTACAACGTCGCCGCCGTCCTTCGCCGACACCGCTATTTTGCAGGCTTTGCCGCCGTAGCGCACGGCGTTTGAAACCAGATTGCAGACGGCGATTTCGGCAAGGTGGGCGTCGACGGAAAATTCCAAAGCGGGCGGGCAATCGACATTCACGGCGTCGGAGTTGGATTCAATTTGCGATTCGTTGTCGGCGACGGCCAACGCCAAAATGTCGGACACTTTAACGCGCTCGAAATTTTCGCCCGCGCGGGCGAATTCGACTTTCGAAAGCAGCAGCATATCGTCGACAAGCGCGGTCATTCTGTCGGCTTCCCTGATAATCGTGGGCAGAAAGCGTCGGGCGGCGTCGGCGTCGAAATTTTCCGAAACAGTTTCGGCAGCCATTTTGATTGACGTAATCGGCGTTTTAAGCTCGTGCGAAACGCCCGCGACAAACTCGCGCCGCAGCATATCGTTGCGGGTTTCCTCCGAAACGTCGCGCATTACGAAAAGCGCGCGGGCGTGCTTTGATTCATACGGCAGCGGAAAACCTGCAAGCCTGTAAGTTTTCTCGCGGAAATCGAACTGCGCCGAAACGGGCGCGGATTCCTTGAAGATTTTTTCGACCGCCGCAATTATCGCGGTGTTTCGGAACATACCCGCAACGCGCGGATTGCGGGGCGATTCCGACGCCGCGAAAATCTCGGAACACGCGCGGTTGTAGCGGCGCACTTCGCCGTCGGAAGAACATATAAATACGCAGTCGCGCATTTGCGAAAGGACTTCGTCAAGCTCGCAGTTGCGCTTGTTTAGAGAGCTGAGCCGCTTTTTCAAATCCGCGCCCATTTGCGAAAGCGAGTGCGACAACGCGGAGACTTCGGAAATGCGGCTCTCGGGAACGGCGGCGTCGAAACGTTCGCGGGCGAAGCTTTCCGCCGCCTTCGACAGTTCTTCAAGCGGGACGGAAATCTTGCGCGCCGTCCACAGCGAAAGCAAAACCGCAACAACGAGCGCGCCCGCCGAAAACCCGACAATCTCGCCCTTGAATGCCGCTTTCTGCGCCTGCGGAATCTGAATGTCGACCGACTGGCGCACGCAGTATTTCGGCGCGCCCGCCTGCCCCGCTCCCGCGGGCGCGGCGACATACACAAACTTGGAGCGCATTGTCTGCGAGTAGTGTCTGCCGACATTCGTCTTGCCCGCAAACGCCGCCTTTACTTCGGCGCGGTCGAGGTGGTTTTCCATGGAAGCCTTGTCGGCGAACGAATCGAAAATCACCGTCCCGTCGGGTTTGATGATAGTTGTGCGCACGCCGCTTTTTGCGGAGTATTCGCCCAAAGCCGCCGCAATCCTGTCGGGCGCGATGCCCGCGTCGATGCACGCCGCAACAACCGCGACAGAGTCGCCCAAAAGACGCTGCGTATTGCGTTCTACCGAACGCGTCATAACCGAATAAGAAACCGCCGCGCCGCCCAAAATAACAACGGCACAGACCGAAAACGCCGCCGCAAACACGCGGCAAAAGATGGAATTAAAACCGTTTTTCATGATAACGAGAGAGTGAAAGCCCCAATAGTTGCGCCGCCCGAACAATGGTCAACACATAATTGTACACTAACGAAAAACTAACATTGGGCAAATAAAATCCTCACAAAGGAGTGCGAAACTCCAACGCAAATAAAACGAAAAGCAAACAAGCGTCTAATAAAAATCTAACCGAACAGAGCGAGAATACGCGGACTTGAAAAAATCAGGCAATAGTATGATGAATAATACAATCACAAAAATAGCCATCTGCGCCGCGGTTCTCGGACTCGCGTTCAACACCTACGCGCAGGACAAACAAACACTCGACCTTCTCGTTTCGAAGGGTCTGATAACGCGCGCCGAAGCGGATTCGGTCGCGAAAAAATCGGTCGCGGTTGTCTCGCCGAAGGAGAAGGACGTGAAGTCGCTCAAACTCGAAGGACGTCTGCAAGTCCAGTATGAATACCTCGACAACAACGAAGACGGTGCGAGTCTCGACCCCAAAAGCACGTTCCTGATGCGCCGAATATTCCTCGGCGTTGGCGCGGACCTGGGCGCGGGCTGGAAGGCTGACATCGTAGCCGACTTTGCAAACGCAAAGGGCGGGTATCTCGAAAAGGCGTATATCTCGAAACGCTTCGACTGGAACTACCTCGACGGAACGGCGGACATCGGATACAAGAAGACGAACTTCGCGGTGGAGGAATACACCTCGTCGTCGAAGCTGCTTACAATCGAACGGTCGCTTGCGACGCGCTACTTCGCCGAAGACACGGACAAGCGCAAGCTCGGCATTGCCGGCCGCCACACGGGGCTTTTCTGGAACGGAAAGTTCGACAAGTTCGACGGCTTCAAATACGGGCTCTCGGTGACGAACGCCTACAACAACTCGCCCACGGGCACTCCCGCCACGGGCTACACAAATACCGTTATGTTCGGCGCGAACGCGGCGTATGCAAAAAAATTCGACTTCGGCAAGGCGGAGCTCGGCGTCAACTTCGCCTACACAAACGGTATGAATGTCCTCGGCAAAGACGGCTACCGCTACGGCGACGTAATCGCGTTCAACCCGTATGTCAAGGCGACGGTCAAGGGGCTTGATGTCTGGGGCGAATTCCTGTTCGCCAATGTCGGCAACGGCATATCCGAAGGCAAGGACGCGTCTCCAATGGGTGCGAACATCGGCGCGGAATATAAATTCGACATCGGCGAACTCGGCAAAATCGCGCCCACAGTCAGGCTCGGGTGGCTCGATACCGACGGGCGCGGCGTGAAGATGTCCGACGGCATTCGCGACAGCAACGCCCAAAACACCTACGACCGCGGCAAATCGGTCTATGTCGGGCTTAACTGGTACATAAAGGGCAACACCGTAAAATACCAGCTCGGCTACGAATACGCAAAGCTTGACGGCGGCTTCGGGGCTTCCGAAAGCGCGGACGCGAACGCTGTAAGAACACAAATACAAATTCTCTTCTAACAATACAAACAAACACAAAATAATTTTTCAAAAACGAAAGGCAAAAATATGAAAACCTCGAAAATACTCAAAACAATCGCAATAGCCTCGACGCTCGTAGCCTCTGCTACGGCGTTCGCGCAAAACATCTCGATAGACGGTTCGACGACCGTCGGGCCAATCGCAAAAGCCTTCGCCGAATACTTCAAGGAAACCAACCCGAATGTAAACATCACAATCAGCGAATCGGGCAGCGGCAACGGCGTAAAGAGCCTCATGAACGGACTGTGCAACATCGCCACGATGTCGCGCTTTATGAAGGCAAACGAGTTTAAAAGCTGCGTCGACAAGGGTGTTCTACCCGTGGCAAGCGCAATCGCCTACGACGGGCTCGCGGTGATTGTCAACCCGCAGAACAAGGTTTCCGCGCTCACATCGGCGCAGATTGCCGACATCTACACGGGTAAAATCTCGAACTGGAAAGAGCTTGGCGGCGACGACGCGAAAATCGTGGTAATCAGCCGAGACACAAACAGCGGCACGTACGAAACCTTCAACGAGCTCATTCTCAAAAAAGCCCCCATCTGCAAGGACGCCGAATATGTGGGCTCGAACGGACAGGCTCGCTCTCGCGTTAACTCGACGAAATACGCCGTGGCGTATGTGGGTCTGGGCTTTGCCGACAATACCGTAAAGGCGGTATCGGTTGACGGAGTTCTGCCCTCGCCGCAAACGGTTTCGACGGGCAAATACCCGATTGCGCGCCCGCTTTATATGTTCACAAACGGGCTCCCGAAAATGGGAAGCACACTGTTCAACTTCCTTACGCTGTATCTCTCGCCCGAAGGCAGGGAGATAATCTCCGACCTCGGGTTCGTTCCCGTTTGCAAATAACCGAACAGAAATTCCGTCAATGAAAAATCCGCAAAGAAAACCGCTAATACTTGGCGAGGCGGGCAGTTTGCGCCGCTACCTCGCAGATAGACTGGGACGTTTTGTCCTGTTCTCTATAACGTCGATTCCGACGCTCGCGATAGTCTTTATGATATTTTTCATTGCGAAGGAATCCATGCCCTTCTTCGAAAACCTGAAATATGCGAAGGAGTTTTTCACTTCCACCGACTGGACGCCGAGCGCGGCAAATCCCGCGTTCGGCGCGGTCGGAATTTTCTACGGAACGGCGATGGTGACAGTTGTTTCGTGCGCCGTTGCCGTGCCGCTCGGCATACTCGTGGCGGTCGGGCTTTCCGAAATAATATCGGCGCGCGCCGCGGGAATTTTCAAGCCGATAGTCGAACTTCTGGCCGCAATCCCGTCGGTAGTCTACGGCTTTTTTGCAATCGTCGTTTTTGCGCCGTTGTTGCAGGAGCACGGCGGCGCGCTCGTATGCGGGTTTATAGTGGCAGCGGGTCTTCCCGTATGCGCGGTGCTTGCGCTGTGCGCGCGCGAAAGCGCAAAAACAAAAATCTCGAAACATAAAAACGCCGCGGGATTTACCGCGGGCGCAATCGGGTTTTGTCTGCCCGCGACGGTTTTGGGACTTGCCGCACACAAGTCGCTGGGAATTGAAATTTCGAGCGGCACGAACGCCTTCAACGCCTCGATAATACTTGCGATAATGGCGTTGCCGACAATCGTCAGCATCTCGCAGGACGCCCTCTCGGCGGTCGGGCGCGACATGCGAGAAGGCTCGCTCGCGCTCGGGGCTACAAAAACCGAAACCATTTTCAAAGTCGTGATTCCCTGCGCCAAAAGCGGCATAGCCGTGGCCGTGATACTCGGACTTATGCGCGTGGTGGGAGAGACTATGGTCGTGTGGATGGCGAGCGGAAATTCGCTGAAAATCCCCGAACCCTTCTACAACATCTTCGAGCCCGTAAGAACTATGACCGCCACAATCGCCGGCGAAATGGGCGAAGCCGACCAAAGCACGGGTTCGGCGCGCTACCACGTTTTATTCGCACTAAGCTCGTGCCTGCTGCTTGTGGCTCTCGCGATGAATGCGGCGGGAAGATACGTCGGAAAATCAAAACTCAAATAAGAATATGAACGACAATTCGAGAAAAATTCTTGATTCCTCATTCCGCAAGATCGCCGTTTTCGCGCTCGCGCTGATGTGCGCTGCGGTGGCGGCGTTCACGGTTCCGATTCTCGTCAAGGGCGTCGGCGCGTTCGCCTTCACCGCCACAAGCGAGCACGAAAAATTTCTGCGCGAATACGACAACACCGACATCTCCTCTGCCGAAGAATTGCGCATATCGAAGACCGACGCGGCAAAGAAAAGGATATTTGACGCCGTTGCCGACTACGAAAGCAAAACGTCTGCGGAGGCCGAAAATGCGCTAAACAAAAAGCTTTCCGATGCGTTCGAGAAATGGCAAACGCTCGAACCCGAACTTCTCGCCGCCGCAAAACTCTCCGTTGCGGAACGCACCGCAAGACTCTCCGAACTCTCGAAATCCGTTTGGGGCGGATTTTCGCAAACGCTTGAAGCGGCCTCTAAAACTGCGGTTTCGGAGGGCGCGGCGATTTCGTTCGAAAAATTTCTCGGCAAACTTGCGGCGGAAATCCCCGAACGCGCAAAAAAGCTATCGGCGAAAATATCGAAAAACACGCGTCTTTCATTAGGCGCAAAATCGGCAATCCGCCGCGCGCTATCGGCTGCGGCGGTAAAACAAATAGAGGCGGAGAGCGCACGGCTGGCGGAACTTAATTCGGCATATTTTGCGTTCGAGGGCGGTGTCCGAAAACTGCTCGGCCCGCGCAACGCCGCGCAAAAGGCGTCCGAAAAACTTCCCCGCAACAAATACGGACAAACGCGCTACAACATGGCAAAAAAGGTCTTCGCCGATAGTGTAGAAAAAATCAGAATCCGCAAAGTCGAAGCGGACGGAACGCGCGTGCTTGCAACGGTGAAAACTTCGGAATTTTTCGCGAATACGCCCGTGGAAAAAATCCTCGAAGAAATCGACAAAAATTTCGACGCGCTCACCGCGCCGCACTTTGTTTTCTACTTCGGTTTTTTTACCGACGACCCGATAGACGCCAATATTTTCGGCGGGATATTCCCGATGATTGCGGGCACGTTCTACCTCACGCTCGGGGCAATGCTAATATCCGCGCCGCTCGGGATAATCGCGGCAATCTACTTTTCGGAATACGCGAAGGACTCGCCGGCGACTGCCGTTTTGCGTATGTGTGTGGGAACTCTCGCGGGCGTGCCTTCGATAATCTTCGGGCTTTTCGGCTTGGCGTTTTTGATAAACACGGTGAAAATTTCCGACGGCAAAAGCGTTCTTGCGGGCGCGGTAACGCTTTCGCTTCTGATTCTGCCTACGATTATTCAAAGCTGTGTGGAGTCGCTTAAAAGTGTGCCGAATGCCTATCGCGAGGCGTCCTACGGGCTTGGCGCGGGAAAGTGGAAAACAATATGTTCGGTAATTCTGCCCGCCGCCCTGCCATCTATGCTCACGGGCATAATTATTTCGATGGGACGCGCCGCGGGCGAAACCGCCCCGATAATATTCACCGCCGCTACGAGCACGGGTGTCGCCCTCGGTTTGGGAGAGCTTTTCAGCCAGCCGACCCCCGCACTTCCGTGGAGCATTTACAACATCTGTTCCGAGCACGAAGCCGCCGAAATGGTAGAGCACGTCCAATACGGAATGGTGTTCACCCTTATGGCAATCGTGCTTTCGCTCAACCTTGCGGCTATAATAATACGGGCAAAACTTCAAAAAAGATAGTTATTATGCAACAATACAAACAATCCGAAATTGATACAAATTCAGAAACGCAACCGGCGCAATCAGGCGTCGACGCGCCCGTTGTGTCGGCGCGGGATTTCTGCGTGTATTACGGCAACCACAAAGCCGTGAAGAATGTCGACGCCGATTTTATGCGCGGCAAAACCACCGCCATAATAGGCCCGAGCGGCTGCGGCAAAAGCACATTTCTGCGCTGCATAAACAGAATGAACGACCTTGTGGAAGGCTGCCGCACAACGGGCTCGCTGACGCTAAACGGCACGGACATCTACGACCGCCGCCTCGACGTCGTAGAGCTGCGCCGCCGCGTGGGAATGGTTTTCCAGCGTCCTAATCCGTTTCCCAAGAGCATATACGACAATGTAGCCTACGGGGTTCGTTTGCAGGGGCGCGTTGCCCGCGCCGAGCTCGACCAAATTGTCGAAAAATCGCTGCGCCAATCCGCGTTGTGGGACGAAGTAAAAGACAGACTTTCGTCGAGCGCGCTCGGGCTTTCGGGCGGGCAGCAGCAGCGTCTTTGCATAGCCCGCGCCCTCGCTATAAAGCCCGAAATTCTGCTTATGGACGAACCTTGCAGCGCGCTCGACCCGAAGTCGACCGCGCGAATCGAAGACCTCATTTCCGAACTGTCGGGCGAATACACAATCGCAATCGTCACCCACAACATGCAGCAGGCCTCGCGCGTATCGGACTACACCGCCTTCTTCTACGAAGGTCATCTCATCGAATTCGGCGACACCGCAAAAATTTTTACAAACCCGCAAAAAAAGGAAACAAACGACTACATAACAGGAAGGTTCGGCTGATATGAATTCACATCTAAGACACGACTTGGAAAAACTCAAAGACAGGCTGCTGACGCTCGCCGCAGCGGTCGAGGAAAATATGCGTTTGAGCGTCAAGGCTCTCGAAACGCTTTCGTTGCCGTTGGGCGACGATGTAATAAAAAACGACACCGAAATCGACAGACAGGAAGTAGAAATGGAGGAGGAGTGTCTGAAAATTCTCGCCCTTCACCAACCCGTGGCAAGCGACTTGCGCTTTGTTGTAACCGTGCTTAAAATCAACAACGAGCTTGAACACATCGGCGATATGGCGGCAAACATTGCCAAGCGCATTTCGTTCCTGAAAAATCCGCCCGCCGAAACAAGTCCTTTCGACATCGCGCAGATGACCGCCAAAACGCTCGATATGCTAAAAAGCGCAGTCGACGCCTTTATGGACGAGAACGAAATTCTCGCGCTCAAAGTCTGCAATGACGACGAGCAGATTGACGCCGTAATGCGCCAATGTTATCAGACTGTCAGCGCGCGTCTCGAATCGGGGAAGTGTCGCACTGACAGTGTGAACTATCTGTTAATTTGCAAAAACATTGAGCGCATTGCCGACCTGTGCACGAACATTGCCGAAGATGTAATTTATATGCGCCACAGTGTGATTGTCCGCCACAATCTCCCCGACATATTTTATAAGTTGGGCACCGAGCGGGATTGGCAAAGCCAATAACCCGCTTTGACAGTCCCCTACATTAAAAAACAAAACTCGGGGTTGGCTTTTAGCCAATCCCGCACTGTAGTATTATAAAAACTTCAACCGATAGTTAAAGCGGACATTGCGCTGCAATCCGCGCCGCTTTCGGAATGTATGGGGGAACGGCGGAAAATTTGCTCGGAAGAGCAAACCGCCGTCGGGGGCTTTGCCCCCGCTCACGCAAAGATAAAACTTCAACCGATAGTTAAAGCGGACATTGCGCAGCAATCCGCGCCGCTTTCGGAAGGGAAAAAATTAGTAGTTTTGGTCGTCACCGTCAGTTTTGGCCGAACCTTTTTCAATGGGAGAATTCAGACGAAGGTCGTAAAGCGAATCGGCAACTTTGCGCCAGCACTTGACAAACTTGTAGTGTGGGGTGTCGGTTATGTCGACAATGCCCATCGCAAAATTCTCGCCGTCAAAACGACCCGTCGTTGTCTGGTCGCCGAACTGGAACCAGTGCACACCGACAATCGCGGGATTTTTCAGGGCACTTTCGACGTAGTTCTTGAAACAACGCAAAAGCGATTTTTCGTCGGCGGCGCGGACGAGACTTGCACCGAAAACCCCGCGCGACTGGTCGCCATAGTGGAATTCGCCAATCAAAATCGGCTTGTCTTCACCGCCCATAGTGTCAAGAGCCGAGACGCCGTAACGATAGCAGTTGAAAGAAACAACATCGCAATAGCGCGACGCAATCGGGGCTGCGACAAGCTCGGTGTGCCAGCAGAAACGGCTGCCCAGATATAGCAGCTTCGGGTCGAACTCGCGCAATAAATCGCGACACGTCTTGTAATAGTGCGCAATAAAGATGTCTTCGAATTCGAGCATATCCGCCTTACCCGCGTCGGTCGACGGGAAGAAATCGCGCTCGGCAAGCACCGCCGCCCAGTCTATATAGCGCGAGCCCCAAGCCTTGTTGAGGGCGGAGATGTCGCCGTATTTCGACTTCAAAACCTCCGCAAATTTGAGCTTTGCGGGCTGGTCGGCGGGGCACGAAAGAACCGCCTTCGGCAAAATGAAATGCTTGTTGCACCACGGCAGTTCGTTGTCGACAAATGCCCCGATACAAAACGGCGAAGACAAAGTTTTCGCATTCGCCTTGATACAGGCGCGGAGATTGCGCGCGAACGCTGGGTCGAAGAAATCCCTGTGGTTGCCCCAGTGCCCGCCCGTCTTGACTTTGCCTTCGAGAGTGCGCATATTGCCCGAGTTCAGAAAGAACGTAAACGGCACGTTTTCCGTCCCGCAAACGTCCATTTGCGACCACGCCCCGAACGTGTTTATGCCCCACACCTGAGCGCGGCGTTTTAGAAACGCGGCATAGTCGAAGCCTGCGGGATACTTCAAGTCGCGGTTGCGCAAATCGAAGCTGAACATTTTTATCTTTCGGTCTTTCGAATAGGAGTGCTTGTTGCGATTCCAAACGCGGAAATATTTGTCGCCCGAAAATTCCTCGAAGAAGTGCTCGCGCCCGTTAAGCGGGGTGTATTGGACGCCGCCGACACAGTCAGCTCCGAACGACCAAAACAGGTTGCCATCGGGCGTTATGAAAAACCACTTTCCTCCGATTTTTTCCACGCGGAAACGCCCCGTCGCGGCATATTTGCGCTCGGGGTCGATGCGCCCGAAAAACCTGTCAAGACCCTCAACCGGCGCGGTCTTGTCCAAAAACTCGATCTCCTCGGCAAGCCGTTTTTCAAGCTCTTCTACGGAGGAAACTTTGTTCTTCCATTGGCGGTGCTTGAACTGTCCGAATTTGTCGACGAACGGGAAAAATTCCGATTCGCTCATGTCGTTAAATATGTCGTCGAAACGCGCAAACGTCGGCGATGTCGGCTTCCAGCGGAGCGTGTCGAGGGCTCGTTTGTCGGCTCCGAGCCAGTCGGAGTCCGCCCCCGTCTTGGCTGTTTTTATCGAAATAGATCCTATCGAAGCGAGCGTTCCGCCGTCCAAAAACATCTTCACGGTAAGTTTTTTGTCCGAAGCAACCCTGAAAAGCATTCTGAATTTGTTCTGCGAGAAATTCGCCTTCGGGGCTTTCTGAACGACAACGAATTTGTCGCCGTCCATATAGCCCGCCTCTGCGCGAATAGAGCCCGCATTGCTGCGCGAGTAGTCGAGAATCTTGTAGGAGAACGAAATTTCGGCGACGTTCTCGGTGAACGTAAGCGAGAAAAATTCAAGACGCCCCCTGATTTTTGCGGCGTCGACAAACAATACGTTTTTCTGCCTGCCGAAAAGTTTGTCCTTCTCCGATGTTGCGGTTCCGCTTAACACGCCCACGGGCAATGTCCCCGTTTGTGAAAATTCGATTTCGGTCTCCGAGACAGCTTCGAGTTTTCCGATTTTCGCCTCGCACACCGCGCCCGAAAACAGCGCAAATGCGGCGGCGGTTATTGTTGCAGACTTGAAAATGCGTCCGAATATTTCTCCCATTGTTTTTCCCATTGCTTAGTTAGTATGCAAACGCCGACGCGCCGTGCGCACCACGTTCTTTCGGGGAAATCCTGCCGTAAATCGAAAGACATTCAAGAAAAAAATAGGAACGGCAAACGACATTCCGAGTTGACAGATTAAAGTTAGTGCACTAACTTAGATGTTCTAAAATTTTTTTAAATTCGAAAAAAACGAAATACATAAAACACACGAAAATGAAAAAACTAATAGCTATGATATTCCTGTTTGCCGCAGTCTTCGCGACGGCGGCGGAAGCAAACAAAACTGTTCCGCGCCGTAAACCGCTGACGGCAAACGTCGGCATTGTGGGCGTCGGGCTTGACACTTACTGGAAACAGTTCGACGGACTGCGCGATGTAATGTTCGACAAGCTCGCGGCGTTCAAGAGCAAGGTCGACAAAAACGGGGTCAAAACTTTCGATTTCGGGCTTGTCGACAACGCCGCCGAAGCCCGCAAGGCTCTCGAAAAAATGCGGGCTGCCGACTTGGACATACTGTTTGTCGATATGGTGACATACGCGACGTCGGCGACATTTATGCCGATAGCGCGAGAGCTCAAAATTCCGATAGTGCTTGTCGCCCTCCAACCCGCCGACGCGATGCCGTATAAAAAGGCTACGACCTTCATACAGCTCTGCAATGACGACATCTGCGCAGTGCCCGAATTCACCGACGTGGCAATACGCCTCGGCAATCCCGTAGCGGACGTAATCATTGGCAAGCGCACGGACGACGCGCGCGCCGACGGCGAAATCGCCAAATGGTGCAATGTGGCAAAAGTGCTGCACGACCTGCGCCGCGCAAGAATCGGGCTTATGGGGCACGCGCTTGAAAATATGTACGATATGCAGGCCGACCCGACCGCCGTGGCGCGGACATTCGGCTGCCACGTCGCGCTCTGCGAACCCGACGAAATCCTCAAACACTTTCTCGAAGAGGACGCCCCCGCTGTCGAGGCTATGAAAAAACGCATACTCTCGTTCTTCGACACCCCCGACCCCGTCTCTGACCCGATTACGACAAAGCTCACAGACGCCGACCTCGACACCGCAGCCCGCGCGGCGGTAGCCCTCGAAAAGTTCGCCGCCGAGCGGAATCTCGACGGGTTCGCCTACTATTACGAAGCCCTGCCCGAAACGCAAATGCGCAGACTCGTGACGAATTTCATTGACGGCAATTCGCTGCTTACCGCCGCTGGGTTCCCGATGTGCGGAGAATTTGACATTAAAAACTGCATAGCGATGATGATTATGGACCGACTCGACATCGGCGGCAGCTTCGCCGAATTTCATCCCGTCGACTTCACGCGCGACACTGTTCTGGTGGGCCACGATGGCCCACACCACATCAACATAGCCGACGGCAAGCCCGTTTTGCGCTCGCTGAAAAAATACCACGGCAAGCCGGGGGCGGGCGCGGGCGTGGAATTCAAGATCAAGGAAGGTCCGATAACTTTGCTTTCAATCGGCGTAAAGGCGGACGGCTCGTTCAAATTCGTTGTCGCCGAGGGCGAGTCTACCGCAGGCGACGTTCCGCCTACGGGCAACACAAACACCCACGGCAAGTTCAGGCCCGACGTGCGCACGTTCCTGCGCAAATGGTGTATGGAAGGTCCGACGCACCACTTCGCGCTCGGCATCGGACACCACGCCGACGAAATCGCGAAAGTCGCGAAGGCGCTCGGCATTGAATGCGTCGTAGTAACCGACGCGCAAAAGTAGCGCGTTGATTCGCGGAAAAATTCGGAAATCGAAAACACCCGAACGCCGAAAAACGCCGAAACCGATTCGGCGTTTTTTTGTTTTCTTGCGCGTAAAAATCATCCCCCGAAAACGCGACGTGCGCCGCCGCGCCCCCGATATTCGCGCAATTCGAAAAAAAGAATTGAACAGAAAAAACGTTTATGGAAAATGCATGGAAATACGATAAAAATATGATAGTTTCGGCAATACAAAAAGGCGGTATGATTTACATCTACGACGAAAACGGGCGTGTCCGCACAATGAATGGGCTGCTCGTCGGCTATACGGCATCGAACTTTTCGTTTGTAACGTCGAAATACAGCAAACTCGTGCAAGTCTACGATGACAAGCTCCGCCGAATCCGCTCTTTCAACGCTCCCGAACGCCCGATAAAAGACTAACCTCCTCCCCCCCTCAAAATACAATTTCACTCGACACAAAATGAGCGCGGTTTCATTCATAAAAGAGAAATGTTTCCAACTTTACAATTCGATAGTGCACGAACAGGCGACCCCCGAATTTACCGCCCGCGGCTGGGCTATCGGCATGTTCTGCGGGTGTTTTCTGCCCTTCGGGATACAGCTGATTTTCTCGATTCCAGCGGCGTTTCTGCTAAGGGGCAGCAAAGTCGGCGCAACGCTCGGAACCTTCATAACAAACCACTTTACGATTTTCGTAATCTACCCGTTGCAGTGCTATGCGGGCGCGCTCATCACGGGGCGCAACCTCAGCTACGAAACGATAAAAACGGCTATGACAGAAGTTGTCCAAAAGCAGAATTTCGAAACGCTTTTCGGGCTTGGCGTCGACATCACGATAGCGTTTTTTACGGGCGGATTCCTGCTTGCGGCGGTGATGACCCCGATAACGTATTTTGCGATAAAGCGCGTCGTAAACAAATATAGAAAACTGCAAATCGATAAAAAACAATCAACATAATGCCTCGAAAAACCGCCCCCGGTTCGGACAAAAAAAGGAGACCGCCGCAATCGGAGGTCTCCTTTTTTGTATCCGTTTTGAACGAGAGAAAAAACGCCCGCCGTGCCCTATTCCAAACAGGAGGCAATGTCGTATTTGTTGCGGATAAATTTACAGGATATGCCGTTTGACTTGCATATTTTTTCGAAATGTTCGCCGAACTTTTCCGAGTGTGTGGCGTCGAGAGTTTCTTTCGGATAGAACATAAAGAACTTCGTCCGAATTTTCCGCGCGGCGGCATCGGGCACGAGAGCCGCTGGCGAATATTGCGCTATATATTTTTCGACTTTTGCGCGGTTTTTAAGCCAGCTGTCGAAGTCGGCAAAACCGAACGCGTGCGCACCGTATTTGATTTCGGGAATCCACGAGCGCATTTGCGCTGGGTCGAGCGAAGTTTGCGCAATGTTTGCCGCTACAAAGGCGACGTCCGACTTGCCCGAAAGCGCGACATACAACGCCGAGCACGCGCCCGCCGAACCGCCCGCCAAGCCGATTTTCGAAGTGTCTATATTCCACTTTTTGGCGTTCGCCTTCACAAAATCGACAACCGAAACCGCGTCGGCAAGGGGCGCGGAAACGGGCGGGAATACGCCCTCGTCGCGGGCGTCCTGAATGAAGCGGTAGTCGGCGCAAATGACGGCTACGCCGCGCGAAAGCAATTCGGGAATCTGTCGGCAAATAACCCTGTCGAGTATGGATCCGGCAGTCCAGCCGCCGCCGTGGAAGTAGATGACGGCGGGCGTTTTTGCCGTAGCGTTCTTGGGCAGCCACACGTCGAGTTTCTGCTTCGAATGCGTTCCGTAGGAAACGTTTTCAAACGCGGCGGCGGGGGCTGAAAAAAGTTTTTTGGTGGTGGTGTCGCCGAAAACGTATTTGTCGGCGGGGCGGCGTCCGAACACCGCGGCAATGGCGCGGAGCATAGAGTCGCCGTCGCGCTGGGTGGGAATCAGGAAAGAGCCCTCGGTGTATTCGTTCCAGCCGTTAATCAAAACGGCGCGGGGCGATTTTTGCGATTTTTCGGTGAAGGCTTTGGCGTCGCGCAAAAGCTTTTCGAACTTGTCGCCCGTGGTGTTGTTGACTATTGCAGCATACGGGTATTCCGCCTTTTCCCACGGGAATTTCACGTCGTCGCGGCAGCGCGGTGTGGAATCCCAACCGCTGGTGATGACGGGGACAAACTTCATCGGCGTGTTCGCGTAATAGTCCCAAGTAAGCCTGTGGGCGTCGGCGAGGCGCGAGTAGTCGAAAACCCATTCGCGCTTGGCGTCGAATTTTTTGTAGTCGGGCAGATAGTGCGGCAGAATGTTGTAGTGGCTGAGCGAATCGAACTGCGCCGTTGCGTAGTCGTCGACGTTGTTTCTGCCCGTTATCATTCCCGACCAGTGTGCGGGCTTGCCGCAATATTTTACGGATATGGCGTCCGCTTTTTTCAGGAGTTCGCGCGTTTTCTGTGCCCCGCCCATATCGCGCATAAATTTTACGGAATCGTATATCGAAAAATACGGTTTGCCGTCTACGCGCCAATAGTTGGACTTTGTGAAATAATTTTTGGCGCAATATTCGACCGCGTTCAAAAATTCTTCGGGCGTGCGCGAAAGCGGCTGCAACATCGGGCGCGGCTTGCCGTATTCGGGGCGGAACGCGTTGCGGCGGTCGTGGTAGCACCACATTATCGCAAACTTCATCTTGTCGGTGTTGGGGGCTTTAAGGAAGCCCTGTTCGAGCGATTCCGACATCGTTTGGATTCCGTTGCCGTAGAAATACCAGTCGAACAAAAACACGTCTATTCCGCTGTTGGAGGCAAGCTCGATTTCCTTGCCCACGTCGACGGGCGACTTGCCGTCGAGATAGCCCAGCAACGGAATCATCGGCTGCTTGTGTCCCTTGAAACGCGGCTTGGCGGTCTTTACAAATTCCCATTCGGTCCAGTTTTTGCCGAACCATTTTTCGCCCTGCGGATAGACGTGCCAATGCGGATAATACACGCAGACGACCTCGGTTTTTTGCGGTTTTTGCTCCGCCGAGCAGCCCGCAAACCCGCACGCCAACGCGGCCGCGGACAATATCGAAACAAGTGTGTTTGTTTTTAATTCCATAGCGAAGTCATTTACATATGCGGACAAATTCTTTGTCAAGAAAAATTAGTGCACTAACTTACAATTCGCATTTTAAACAAAACAGAAAAGCAGTCCGACGAGAATGGAATGTAATAGTTCCGCTCGACCCGCAGTAAAAAAGCGCAGCTCCGCACCCCGCTTTGCGCAGCAAATGGGCAAACTACGCCAAAACGCGGGCGTCAAGCGGCTTTCTACCAAAGGGCAAACGTCTGTTCGCAATCCGCAAAAAAACGCGTGTCCGCCCTGTTGCGAACACGCGCGTTTGCCGAAGTTGCGCCCTACTACTTTACGAGGCTGTAATAGATTCGGTTGAAGATGTTGTCTTCGACAACCTTGTTGCCCTCGGCGACAATCCCCGAAGTCGTAGCCCTGTCAATCAAGACTGCGGGCTTTGCGAGAGGAGATTTGAAAAAAACGTTGTCGACAATCTTCACGTTGCCCGCGTTGGATATATTGAATGTGCAGCGCGATTCGAGCGGTTTTTGGCGCGCGGTTTTCTCTTCGAAGACGTTGTTTCTGAAAATCACGTTTTCGCAGCACGAAATTGAGGCGACGCACGAATAGGTGTCGATAAACCTGTTGTTTTCGAAAAGTATGTCTCGCAAAATCGGATATCGCGTTTTGTTGATGTATGTGGCGATTGTAATGCACGAAACGTTGTCGGGGTCGTATGCTGTGGGGGTGGAGTTTGCAGCCTCGAAAACGCAGTTTTTAACGACTATGTTCTTCGCTCCGTAGCCTTCCGTCCACGCGCCGGGGCGATAACCCGAGTTGATTTTAATGGCGTTCATTTCGTTGTGGTAGAATCTGCACCCGTCGATAGTAACGTCGTTTGTCTGCAAGATAAGCCCCCTTGCGCGGTTGCCCCAAAACAGGCAGTTTTCGGCTATGATGTTGTGGGTGTCGAACTCGCGGTTGAACAAAATGAAGTCGGGTTTGTCGGGAATTTTCGCGTCGAAGAACACTTCGGCAAAGCCCCTGTCGCCCGTTTTGTTGGGCACGATTTTGACGATTTTCGCGGTAAGCCCTGCGGGAGAAAAATCGGTGTTGCGGAATTCGATTCTGTCGCCTACTTCGCCGTAGATTGCCATATAAAGCGAGTTGTCGGAGTTGCGTTTGGCGTAGCGCGAGACATCGTGGAAGTTGGCGCAATCGTCCGCGCCCAATCCGAATTCGCAGTTCTGGAATTTTATGAAGCCCGCCGAAGTTACGACGTGGAAATGGTCGGCGGTGCACGTTATAACGCGGTGTTTTCCGCCTTCGGGGCGTTTGACGTTCACGTTTTTAAACAGGACGAATTTCTGTTTTTTCCCGTGCAGGACAAACGCGTGCCCCGCGCACGAATACACGTTGACGTTTTCGAGCGTCGTGTTCACACAGTTGCGAATAAACATATTGTTTACGTGGTAGTAGTAGTGTTGCATACGCAGGCGCATACCGACCTTGTAGCGCATAATTGGCACCGCCTTTTTCTTCGCGTTGCGTTCGTTGAACTCGGCATAGACGCGAGCGACGTTCGGTTTTATCCACTCGATTTTTTTGTTGCGCTTAGGGCCTTTGTTTCGGTCGAACCACCAGTGCATGCCGTTTTCCGCGCCCACGCAGTCGGCGGCTTCGTCATAGGGCGAAGTGCAAACCATGCGCGCGGATTTGTTCGGAAAATCTTCGTACTCCAAGAATTTGAAGTCGACGTAGGAGTCGTCCATAGTCTTTGCGCTCACGCCGACGACTTCGACAAAACTCGAGAGGGGGTCGCGCGCCCAATCCCAGTCGATATTCAAATTGCGCAGCTTGAAACGCTCGCAGCCCTCAACGTTGAAGTTCGGCGTTTTCTCGCGGCGGAAAACGATAGTCGCCCCCGAGCCGTCTATAATGAAGTCCTTGAAGCCCTCGATTGAAATCGTAGTTTCCTCGAAAGCCTTGTAAACGCCTCTGTCTATTACAAGCTTCGCCGCGCCGCGTTCTTTGCAAGCGCGCAATGCCTTGTTTATGATAGTCGCGGCGTTTTCGACGTTTTCGTTCAGCCCGAATTCGGCGGCATTTACTACGACCGAGCTTTTCGGATTCGGCTGGACGACATCGAAATCCTTCGCGCCCGTGGGCAGGTTTTCGATTTCCGCCGAATATGACGGCGCGTCGCGCCCAATCGTTATTGTTTGCATATCGGCGGAAAAACAAAAGCACGCCGCCCCCATAAATAATATAGTCGATAATTTTTTCATACACCAAGAACTTTATTTGCCCTCAAAACAAAAATCAATCAAAACCAACAAAATCAAAAAAAACGTCAAGAAATCGCGCCCGAGGCCGCTGCATCCACGCCGCCTACCGGCACGAAAAAGCCCGCAGAACAAACATTCCGCGGGCAAAATACAGAGCCGAAAGTCGGACTTGAACCGACGACCCACGCTTTACGAAAGCGTTGCTCTACCAACTGAGCTATTTCGGCGTTTTCTAATTGTTATTCTTTGCATCTTCCATTTATCGCCCGATTAGTCAACATAAATTTTTATATTTGATTTTTATTTTGGTTATCCTTTTATCTTCGACCTAAAAAAAGCGAATGAAAAACATTCTAAAAATCTGCGTTCTGCTTGCGATACTCGCGACGGTTCAATTCACATACGGCTTTCCGCAACTGATAGCCGACCTGAAAATATTCGCCGAAACTCATGCAAACCCGTTCGTGTTTCTGGCGATAATGTCGATTGGCTGCGCTGTGGGCTTTCCGATGTCGTTTTGCACGCTATTTGCGGGCGCGGCGTTCGGTTCGACGCTCGGCTCGATACTCTCGATAATAGGCATAACAATAAGTTCTTCGCTGGGCTTTTTAATAGGCAAATTCTTCTGCCCCGAAACTCTCGTGGCAAGGATAAAAACGAAATTCCGAATCACGAAACGCAAAAATATGTTCGACCTCAATTTCTATGTCCGCGCAGTCCCCGGCATTCCGTATAGCGCACAGAACGTGATTTTGGGCGCAATGGACTCGGAATTCCCCATGTATATGGCACTCGGCGTTTCGATTCAGGGCACGATAGCCGTCGCAATGTGCGTTTTCGGCGCGAACTTCTCGGACGACGGAATTGTAAAATACGCGGCAATAGCGGCGTTGATAACAATCGTCATCTGCATACGCCTGATTTTCAAGCGCGCCTTTAAGCTCTGAAATCCGCGACGAACGCCAAAAAAATTTGCGGCTTTGTGCAAACGCCAATAAGCCGAACGCCCGCCAAACATCGCAAAGCACAACACCGCGCGTTGTCCGGCGCGTTCCGTTTCGGGAGGCAAAAAAAACGGTTCAATCCCGCGGAATTGAACCGTTTTTTATTTATGAGGCGTGTTTTCGGCGCAAATTCTACGCGTCAAGAACGCGCAAAAGCATGACTCGCTACCGCGTCGACAAGACAATGTTCTTGTTGATTGTCTTCATCAGAAAATCGACGTAGCGAATCGGCACATACGCATTGTTGCCGATTTTCGAGCCTTTCGTGTCGAACTTCAACATTCCGTCTGCATAGGTAATGGAAACGAAGGCAAGCTGACCGCGGTTTTCGATTTTCGCAGTAATAGGGAACGACGTCGAAGTCACCGTCCACTTTCGCTGCTGCAACGATTTCAGCACCGCCGTGCGCACCGTCTCGGCATTCGGATTGCCCACGTGATACGAAAGCACGGTCTGGCCTTTTTTAGCCATATCGTAGCTTCTGTCCGTGTTTGTGGTCGTGCAGCCGACGGCGACAAACATCGCCGCGACCGCTGTGAATAATGCGACAATTTTCTTCATAACATTTAATATTGCGTTGTTCTAGTTTAGCAATTTAATGGACGGACTCTAATAAAATGAAGTCGGTTTGCAACATATTTTTGATAGCATTTGTCTGGATTCGCGTGGCGGCGGGGCTGCTTGCGTTCGCGGTTGCAAACGCATTCGTGGCGGCGGCGATAGCGGCGGCGTATCTACTGTTTTTTTGGAGCAAGCCGCTGCGGCAAAAGGCAATTGCAGCCGCGTTGGGAGCTGCGTTGAAGTTCATGTTTTTGGGCGTTGTTCGCTGGCTCGGCGGATACGACCTGAACGTTGAAAAGCCGAAAAGACTCCCCGAGGCCGCAATCTACACCGCAAACCACATATCGCTTTTCGACGCGCTAATACTGCTTGCGATAATCCCGAACGCTGGCGTCATGATAAAGCGCAAATATTCCGGAATTTTGTCAATCTGGCTACTCGTAAAAACTTTCGATTTTATCGTGGTCGATTCCGACGCGCCGAACGCGACCGAAGATGTCATAGTCCGCGCGCGACGCGCCCTCGCCCAAAAGCGCAGTATACTAATCTTCCCCGAAGGCAGACGTTCGAATGTCGGGCGCGTTCTCGAATTCAAAAAGTCCGCCTTCAAACTCGCGTTCGAAACGGGCGCAAAAATCGTCCCAGTCGCGATATACTCCCCGCGCCCGTTTCTGCCCAAGGGAGAGCTTTCGATACGAGAAAAAACCTACTATAAAATAAAGTTCTCCGCACCCCTCGACCCCGAAAAATCCGCCTCGCCCTCCGCCCTGCGCGACGCCGCCTACGACACCGTAGCCCGCCAAGTGCACGCCTTCCGCGACAGGGAGGAGGAACGCCCGCCACGCTACCAGCTGTTGAAATAACCCCGCCGCAAACCGCAATGAAACTCGACAAAGAAGAAATCAAAAAACACCTTCCCCACCGCGATCCGTTTATGTTCGTCGACGCCGTAGACGAGTTCGACCAAACGCAAATCCGCGCCCGCCTGCGACTGAAAGCAGACCTTCCTTTTTTCGAGGGGCACTTTCCGGAAAAGCCGATAATGCCTGGGGTGCTCATAACCGAATCGCTCGCACAAACTTCGGGGCTGATAATCTCGCTTTCGGAAAAATCCGACGGCGGCATATTTTATCTTGCAAGCGCGAATATAAAATTTGTCGAACCCGTTTTTCCGCCTGCCGAACTCGTTTTGAATTCGCGCCTCGACCGCGCTTTCAACGGGCTTTTCCAGTTCGCGGTCGAAGCATCCGCCGAGGGCAGAACCGCCGCGCGAGGCACGATAGTTTTGGCGACGCCGAAAAAATAGCACCCACCGCACAACAGCCGCAAAATTTCAATGAAAACCGTCCTGATAGTCCGCGCCGCGCCGCGCAAAAAAGGCATAACAAACCTTTTTGCCGACGCGTTCACACGGGGTTTGCGCTCCGCGGAAAATGCCGTCGAAATAACGCAATTCGACGCCGCCGCAAACCCCGTGACCCCATGCCGCGGCTGCTACGCGTGCGTAAAAACCTCCGCTTGCGCGATAAACGACGACTTTTCAAAAACGCTCGAACTCGTGGGGAAATGCGATGTCTTGGCGGTATTCACTCCCGTCTACTTCTGCACAATGTCGGCGCAGATGAAGGCGTTTTTCGACAGATGCTTTCCGCTTGCCGCAGCCCGCCGCGCAGCCGACACCGAAAAACCGACGCGACAAAACCGCAAAATGCTCGCGTTTTCGTGCGCGTCTGGTCGGCTTGATACGTTCGAAGCTATAACGAAAAATTTCGAACTTGTCGCCGCCGAACTCGGCTTCGGACTTTCCGCTAACATCCGCCGCGGCGAGGCTGTCTACTTTTCGGAACTCGGCGAAAAATCGGTGCGCGTAAAAAAGATTCTCGCCGCCGCCGAAAAACTCGGGCACGAAACCGCGCTCGGCGTTCCCTCGCCCGAAACAATCGCCAAAGTCGAAGCGCAAATTGCCCCCGACGACGCCACTTTTTATAGACGCGCAAAAACATACTGGCGTCTGCTAAAATCGCGCGACAAATAAAGCGGCGTCCGCAAAAAACTAACGCCCCTTGGCGTCTTCCAACGCCTGTTTATGGCGTTTTAGCGCGAGCTGGCCGCACGCCGCGTCAATCTCCGAACCCTTTTCGCGCCGCAGCGTAAACGGAACTCTTTCGCGCTCCAAGACTGCGGCAAAAGCCCTGCGCCGCGCGGAATCGCTGCGCTTCCATTCAAGACCCTCGACGGTGTTGTAGGGAATCAAATTGATATGCGCGTGCAGGTTTTTGGCAATCTCGGCAAGTTTGCCTGCCTGCGCGAAAGAGTCGTTTACTCCCGCAATCAGAATGTATTCGAGCGTTATCATGCGCCCGCAAACCCGCGAAAATTCCCGCGCCGCCGCAACGACTTCCGCAAGCGGAAACTTTTTGTTTATCGGCATAATCTTTCCGCGAACATCGTCGGTCGCCCCGTGAAGCGAAATCGCCAACCTGAACGGGAATTTAAGCTCCGCAAGACGCCTGATTTTGTCCGCCAAACCGCAAGTCGAAACCGTTATGCGCCGCGCCCCGAAGGCGAATTTTTCGGGGTCGTTGAGGACTGCGAGCGCGGCAAGGAGATTGTCGAAATTCGCGAGCGGCTCGCCCATTCCCATAACGACGATGTTTTCGAACCCGAACCTGCGCGAGCCGTTTTCAAGATCCACAAACGCCAGTGCCTGCGCGAGAATCTCGCCCGCCGTCAGGTTGCGCACAAAGCCGCGCATAGCCGACGCGCAAAAGCGGCAGCCGCTCGCACAGCCCACCTGCGTGCTCATGCAAAGCGTCTTGCGGATTTTGCCGTCGTCCGACGGGGCTTTAAGCATAACGGACTCGACAAAATTTCCGTCCGAAAGCTCGAAGAGATACTTTTTTGTTTCGTCGCCCGAAACCCTGTCGCCTACAAGGCGCGCCGCGCAAAAATCGAACCCAGCAGACAAAAAATCCTTCAATTTAACCCCAATCGACGGAAACAGAGCGGGGTCGAAAATCTTGCGGACATAGACCGCATCAAAAACCTGTTTCGCCCTGAATTTTTCGAAGCCGTTTTCCGCCAAAATATCGGCAAGCTCCGCCCGCGAAAGCGCGTAAAAATCGCGCTTGCCCGAAGCGTTTTCGGGGGCTTGCGTCTGTAAAATTGCGCCGCTCATTTTTCGTTTTTAAGGAAGCGCGAGTTTATGAAAATCCGCCCTTTATATGTCCATTTGAAAGTTTTCGAGCCGTCTCCGCGGAAGACCTCGATACGCTCGAACGAAATTTTGCGCCCCGTGCCCTCCAATTCAACATCCATCGAATACACGCCCGCCGCGACTGGGTCGGGCAGATTTTTAGCCGCCTCTTCGAGCTGCGAAAGCATTGGAATGAATTTGATTTTTTTTGCGTCGTCGTGATTTTTCTGCATAGAAAGCCTACTTCTTGGTGTTGCGTTTTTTGCGGGCAAGCTCGCGCATATCAACGGCGATGTCGTCGTTGTCGAAAATCTCAGAACCCAAAATGTGCTCGAAGATGTCCTCCAAACTTACGACGCCCGTAAGGGACGAAAACTCGTCGACGACAATGCCTATCTGCTGGTGTTTGCGAACAAACTGGCGCAACACCGCGAGCGCACTGCCGTTTTCTGGCACAAACATCGCGGGCGAAGACAACGCGCCCATCGACACCCCGCCCCTGCCCTGCGCGACCGCCGTCAGAATCTCGCGCCTGCGCACAATACCCATAACGTTGTCGATTGAATCGCGATACACGGGCATACGCGAAAACTTCAAACCGCCCTCCATATTGAAGGCCTCCTCCGCCGTCATCGATTCTTCAAGTGCGAAGACGACCGTGCGCGGCGTCATAATTTCGGAAATCGTGATATCGTCGAGCGAAAGCGAATTCGCAATCAGGTCGCGCTCCTGCAACGTGAGCACGCCGTCCTTCTGGCTTTTGTCGGCAAGCATAATGATTTCGTCGTCGTCGCCGTCGTCCGCCGATTTTTCGGCCGACGCCTTTTTCGGAATCAGCCTGCCAATCAGCCACGACGAAAGCCCCGCAATCGGCGACATTGCAATGCACAGCCAATACAGCGGATACGCAATAATTTTCTGCAACTGCCTGCGGTAGACGATTGCGACATTCTTGGGCAGAATTTCGGAAAAGAACAAAATTCCGAGCGTCATAGCCGCGGGGAACCCGTATTTTGTGTAGACATTCGCCTCGAACAAAACCGCGAACTGCGCGCCCGCAAGCGTTGCCCCGAACGTGTTCGCAATCGTGTTCGCCGTCAGAATCGACGAAGTAGTCTTGTCGATTTCCGCAATCAGGTTTTCCAGAAGCGCGCCCCTGTTTTTGGAAATGCGCTTCAAGGCCTCGATTTCAAGCGGGGTAGTTCCCAGAACGACTGCCTCTAACATCGAGCACATCGACGAAACCCCGAGCGTTAATAAAATCGTAATCGCCAAATAAAACATAAAAACAAATTCTGCCCCACATCTTGCACAAATGAGCCCGCAATCTCAACACTATTATTTGTTATTTGTGCCTACCATTATTCGGGCGATTTTTCATTCCGACGATTTTCCGCCGCAGCACTGCCGCGCCCACTGCGCGTAGTCGGCCGACGCCGACACTTCGCCCCAGACAATTTGCGGGCACTCATACGGGTGAAGCTCGCGCAGACGCTTGCAAAGGTTTTCGAGGGCTGCGGAATCGGTTTTAATCGAACACGGGACTTCGCGCTCGCTGCAAAATTCGCCCCGCCAAAAATACAGCGACTCCACTTCCGCCCCGAGCTGAACGCACGCCGCAAAACCGTCGCGCACAAGGGTTTCGGCGATGCTCCGAGCGACATCCGTGTTCGGGAATGTAGTAAGCAACACAACGATTTTGGAATCCGCCTTGTCCATATTTCGAATCAAAAACGTCAAAAAGTCTGCAAAAAAATGCTTGACCTTCAACGCTTTTTTTTATCAAATTAGGTTGATTCGTGGGATATGGGGTTGCGGGTGTTTCACACACCCCGTAATAAACGGATTTAGCAATAAAAACAGCAACAGAATAAAACAAGGATATTATACTATGATTACACGTAGAAACTTCGTCAAGGGCGCGGCCGCGGCTGGCGGACTTATGTTCCTGCCCTCATGCGCGACAAACAAAGTAAAGAACGCCAACGGCAAAATGAACATAGCCGTCATCGGCGCGGGCGGTATGGGCGGCGCAATTTTCAACTACATCAAGGGGGCGAATAACGTCAACGTTGTCGCAATTTGCGATGTCGACCGCAAACGCGCGGCAAAGGCAATCAAGGACAACCCCTCCGTTCCTTTCTTTGAAGACTACCGCGTTATGTTCGACAAAATGGGCAACCAAATCGACGGCGTAACGGTCTCGACACCCGACCACATGCACTATCCGCAATCGGCGTGGGCAATCGCAAACGGCAAGCACGTCTTCTGCCAAAAGCCGCTCACGCGCACAATCTGGGAAGCCGAAGAGCTTAAACGCCTCGCAAAAGAAGCGGGCGTCTTCACCCAAATGGGCAACCAAGGCCACACCAACGAAGGCTGGCGTCTAATCAAGGAATGGTATGAAGCTGGCATTCTCGGCGAAATCGAAGACATCTATATCTGGACAAACCGCCCCATTTGGCCGCAGGGAGACCTCAAAATGCCCGCGGGCGAAAAAGTTCCATCGACGCTCAACTACAAGCTCTGGCTCGGAGTTGCTCCCTACCAGCCTTACAGCCACGATGTCGTTCCCTTCAACTGGCGCGGAATGCGCAACTACGGCACGGGCGCGTGCGGCGACATGGCCTGCCACTTCCTCGACGTTCCCTACTCGGCGTTCGGGCTTAACTTCCCGATTTCCGTCAAGGCGAACTCGACTCCGTTCAACGATTACAGCTGGCCGAAAGAGTCGTCTGCCGAAATGGTATTCGCCAACAAATGCGGCGTAAACGGCAAAATCACAATCCACTGGTATGACGGCGGCAGAAAGCCCAAGGCAATCAAGGGCGTCGACGAAGCGTTCCTCAAAGACAGGCGCAACGCCAACTGCACGTTCATTGTCGGCACAAAATGCACCGTCCACACCAACGAATACGGCGTGCCTGCGGCGACTTTCGTCTATCCGAAATCGAAGATGCGCGAAATGCTTATGGAAGCCAAGAAGAATGGCAAGGACGGCATTGCCGAAAAGAAGTATCCCCGTAGTCAGACCCCCGACAACCCCGTTATGGAATGGGTCAACGCCTGCGTTGCGGGAAAGCAGCCCAACGCTAACTTCGACTATGCCGCGCCGTTTACCGAAATGTGTCTGCTTAATATGATTGCCATCAACTTTCCCAACAGGGAGCTTGTCTACAATCCGAGCAAGTTGGCGTTTGCCAACTGTCCCGAAGCCGACAAATATGTGCGCAGTCTCTATGCGTACAACAAGGAATTCCTCCCGTCCTCCATCTTCTAAAACGGAGGAGGGCGTGAGCCTTCGTTGCAAATATTTTTATTATTTACGGAAACATTCCACATTCGTGGAATGTTTTTTTTGTAATTAAATTGAACTCGTTCGCACAGTAGTGAGTTTATTATAGGTTCTCTTGTGGCGATTATGATATACGCCACAATTCAACGTCTCGCCCACTCGCTAACGCTCGGGGTCTTTTGCTACGCTTTATAGTGGTTCTCTTGCGCCTATGAAATAATCGGCGCAATTCAACCCCCAAAAGCTTGCTTCGCAACTTTTGTGTTTGCAACGGAGGCGCACTCACGTTGAATTGGCGAAGCCAAGAGCTGAGCGACGATAGGAGC
>ERZ1026944.184-NODE-184-length-30860-cov-8.150203_pt1 | contig 30860 bp, 19 predicted proteins | sample MGYA00519569_ERZ1026944 | MGnify/ENA primary metagenome ERZ1026944 (study PRJEB26926, sample SAMN06164618) | human gut metagenome | biome: ENVO:00009003; feature: ENVO:2100002; material: ENVO:00002003 | host: Homo sapiens | place: USA | collected 2012 ... | reverse complement strand
CGTCAGATGTGTATAAGAGACAGCGCCCACCGATCCGTCAACGAGGGATTCTCCGGTGGCGAGAAGAAGCGCAACGAGATCTTCCAGATGGCCATGCTCGAACCGAAGCTCAGCATCCTCGACGAGACCGACTCCGGACTGGATGTCGATGCCATGCGCATCGTCGCCAACGGCGTGAACAAGATGCACTCGGCAGAGACTTCCGCCATCGTCATCACCCACTACGAGCGACTGCTGGACATGATCAAGCCCGACGTGGTCCACGTCCTCTGGCAGGGCCGGATCGTCAAGACTGCTGGTCCGGAGCTGGCCAAGGAAATTGAAAAGCTCGGCTACGACTGGATCAAGGAGGAAGTGAAAGGAGAGGAGACCCAAGGATGACCGAAGCAGAAAAGCAATACATAGACCTATACACCGAGGCCTCGGAAGCCATCAAGGAGCATAGCGCAGAGGTGATGAACGCCGTCCGCAACCGCGCCTTCGAAGACTTCCGCCGCCAGGGCTTCCCGACAAGGAAGGTGGAGCGATATAAGTACACCGACATGGAGAAGATCTTCGCTCCCAACTACGGTCTGAACATCAACCGTATCGAGTTTCCTGTCGATCCCTATGCGGCCTTCCGCTGCGACGTACCCAACCTGAGCACGCTGCTCTATTTCGTCGTCAACGATGCGTTCTATGAGAAGCGGCTGCCCAACGTGCAGCCCGAGGAGGGAGTCGTCATCGGATCGCTGAGAAAGGCGGCCGAGGAGCATCCCGAACTCATCGCTCGCTACTATGCGCGCATCGCCAAGACGGAGGAGGACGCCATCACGGCGCTCAACACAATGCTGGCCCAGGACGGCCTCTTCATCTATGTGCCGAAAAACGTGCAGATGGAAAAGTGTGTGCAGATTATCAACATCCTGCGCGCCGACGTGAGCATGATGGTCAACCGACGCGTGCTCATCGTGATGGAGGAGGGTGCCAAGGCTAAATTCCTGTTCTGCGACCATACCGCCGACGACCACGACTTCCTCGCCACGCAAGTCATCGAGGCCTATGTCGGCGACAACGCATCGCTCGACCTCTACTGCATGGAGGAGACCCACTACAAGAACCATCGCGTGAGCAACGTCTATATAGAGCAGCAGCGCGACAGTAGGGTCAACCACAATGTGATAACGCTCCACAACGGCGTGACGCGCAACCGCCTCGACCTGGTGTTCAAAGGAGAGGGCGCGGAGTGCTATTGCAGTGGCTGCGTCATCGCGGACAGAAAACAGCACGTGGACAACAATACGCTCATCGACCACCAGGTGCCTCACTGCACGAGCAACGAACTCTATAAGTATGTGCTCGACGACGAGGCGGTGGGTGCTTTCGCTGGACGCGTCCTCGTACGCCACGGAGCACAGAAGACCACCTCGCAGGAGACCAACCAGAATCTCGTGGCCACGAAGACGGCAAGGATGTACACACAGCCGATGCTGGAAATCTATGCCGACGACGTGAAATGTGCGCACGGATCCACGATAGGACAGCTCAACGATGCTGCGCTCTTCTATATGCAGCAGCGCGGCATCAGCCAGAAGGAGGCCAAACTGCTCCTGGAGTTTGCCTTCATCAACGAGGTTATCGACAAGATGGACCTCGAACCGCTGCGCGACCGTCTCCACTACCTGGTGGAAAAGCGTTTCCGTGGCGAACTGAGCAAATGTGTAGGCTGCAAAATGTGCCAGTAGGGCCGGCAGGATTCATTCATCAAAAGCAAGAAGCGTAAAGCCATGTTGGATATAGAAAAAATAAGGAAAGACTTCCCCATTCTCAGCCGTGAGATCTACGGCCGTCCGCTGGTCTATCTCGACAACGGAGCCACGACCCAGAAGCCGCTCTGCGTGCTTGATGCCATGCGCGACGAGTATTTGAACGTCAATGCCAACGTCCACCGTGGTGTCCACTGGCTCTCACAGCAGGCCACCGACCTCCACGAGGCGGCCCGCGAGACGGTCAGGAAATTCGTCAACGCCCGTTCCACCAGCGAGATCGTTTTTACGCGGGGCACAACGGAGAGCCTGAACCTCGTAGCTTCGTCCTTCGTGGAGGGCTGCATGGAGGAAGGCGACGAGGTCATCGTGAGCACGATGGAGCACCATTCCAACATTGTCCCCTGGCAACTGCAGCAGCAACGCAAGAACATCCGCCTGCGGGTCATTCCCATGAGCGACGACGGCGCACTGCTCCTCGACGAGTACGAAAAGTTGTTTAGCGAGAAGACAAAGCTCGTCAGCGTCATGCACGTCAGCAACGTCCTGGGCACGGTCAATCCCGTCAAGGAGATCATCCGCATCGCCCACAGCCACGGAGTGCCCGTGATGATCGATGGCGCACAGAGCATCCCTCACATGAGGGTCGATGTGCAGGACTTGGATTGTGAATTCCTCGCTTTCAGCGGCCACAAGGTCTATGCGCCCACGGGGGTAGGCGTGCTCTACGGCAAGGAGGAGTGGCTCGACAGACTGCCGCCATACCAAGGGGGTGGCGAGATGATCGAGCGCGTAAGCTTCGACCACACCACCTTCGAGCGTCCGCCACTGAAGTTTGAGGCTGGAACGCCTGACTACATCGCCACCAACGGACTTGCCAAGGCTATCGACTACGTCTCAGCCATTGGCATGGAGAACATTCAGGCGTATGAGCACGATCTCACCGACTACGCCCTGCAGCAGCTCCGCGAGATCGAAGGAATGCACATCTATGGCCACAGCAAAGACATGGAGGCTGACGCCGTCATCTCCTTCAACGTCGCCGATATCCACCATGCCGACCTCGGCACGCTCCTCGACCAACTGGGCATTGCTGTGCGCACAGGCCACCATTGCGCCCAACCCCTCATGGACCGCCTCGGCATACTCGGCACCGTGCGCGCATCGTTCTCCTTCTACAACACGCGAGAGGAGGTCGATACGCTCGTAGCAGGACTACGCCGCGTGATCAAGATGTTCTAAAAATGATTCCGCTGGGCAAAAGATGGAGCCATCGATTGCATTTTTGACCACAAAATTTTGCAATATAAGAAAATCTCCGTAACTTTGCACCTGGATTTTGTCCTATGGTGTAATGGTAGCACAACAGGTTTTGGTTCTGTTTGTAGTGGTTCGAATCCGCTTAGGACAACATACAAAAGGATTCCTTTCCGAAGAGAGGAATCCTTTTGTTGTATTGCCACTTATTATATCGTCGTTTGTTGTATGGTGATTGTTGAAGCGTAGTGAATTATATTGCGCTTGTATTGTACTGCAACACAACATTTCACTCAAAATAGGCACGAAACGCCTCTGCCTGCTCCTCCAACAATGTGGGTTGACCATTGGCGTAGCGGTTCCACACCTGCTGACACGAAGCCAAAAGGGGGAGGGGAGAATCGGTAGTACGCATCAAATAAGGGTCGCAGGCTTGGAAGGTGTCCAGCACCTGCACCACCTTCTCGGGCTTCAGTTTCATCAGACGAGCCAGTTCTGCCACCTCGGGCGTGTCCACCACCATAGTATGGGGCACAAGCCGGAAATAGAGATCGAGGATGAGGACCAGCATAACAGGCTTCAATTCGTGGTCTTCGGTCAATGGCAGAAAGAAGTCCTCAAACGTGTTACGCACCTCCACCCCCTCGTAGAAAGCCTGCTCACAACCGAACCCCTTCATCTTCCGCAGCCGCGCAATGTCTTTTGCAAGCCGACGCGGCTTCTGGGCGTAAGTATCCCAGACCAGTTGTAGCACCAGGCGGTCACGACGGTCCATCTCCTGCAGTTGCTGGTGGATGAATGGGGGCGGAAGATGTAGTTCCACAGCAAGGTCAACAGCCTCACGCGCATACACAGCCTTCACGCCCGTAGGACGCTTCAGGTAGAGTTGCAGCACGAGCAGCCAGTAATCATCGTTCCAGAGAGGATGAGTAGCCATACGCATTATCTTAGGTTTTCTATACTTTATCTTTAGATGTAATCCTTATCTACTGCGCACGGGCTGACCAGCCTGGTCAACTCGTTCACCGTTAATATAGATATCAAACGTCGGTCCGTTCGACCAACCGTCGCCAAAGTCCTGATTGCTGCCTCCCAAGATCTTCACGTCGTCGAGGGAAAATTGCAGCGGGGAGACCTTCAGCGTAGTGGGATCTTCACCATCGATACCGATAAAGATTTTGCACTCAAAGTCAAACTCCACGACGCATTGTTTGCCACCAACATTGAGCGTCAGCGACAGAGGCTCAGGTGCAAGGCGCACATAACCCTCCGACTCCTTGTCCGAAAGGCCTCCGGACAACCCATATCTGACCAACAGGTTCTGCAGCGGCGCAGAAGCAACAGCACGCGCAAGAGCCGTATCCTTCAGACAGGGCGCCACGAGGCTGATGGGGAAATTGGGGATGGTAATGCGCTGGTCCCCATAGCCACCTACGACGTATTGCAGCGGCGCAGCAGAATCGGGGAGCATGGCCCGTATCGCACTATCCTTGACGACATCCTGCCCACCACGCAGGTCAGTGCGGTAGATGCGAAAGTGGCTCATATCGTAAGTGCCTGCCATCGTGTCGCAGATCCGCTTCACGTTGGCCTCCCGATGGAAATAGCTATTGGTCCAACGTGGGGTCGCACGGTGGCAGCTGCCCAACAGACAAATCGTCACAACGGCGAAAACAGAGAAAAGAACAGACTTCAATCTTTGTAGCTTCATATCTTTGAATTTTTAAATAACTGCCTTTAGATAACGAAATCTGCACCGAATTATTGCACCATTGGCCTTTTTATGACCTTTTGCCAACAAAAAAGAAGCACGACATGATGGAAAACGAGTCTTTTTTTGTAATTTTGCAACGGAATTGAAACAGTCAATGTGTACCAGCTCCTATTGATGATATCATCACAACAACATCACACAATATGCACACCAGCGACTATCTGATCATCTTCATGAAAGTTTTGGGCGCGTTGGCCCTGCTTATCTATGGCATGAAGGTTATGAGTGAGGCGCTCCAGAAGATGGCCGGCTCTCAACTGCGCCACATCTTGGGAGCAATGACCACCAACCGCTTCACAGGAATGCTCACGGGAATGTTTGTCACCTGTGCCGTCCAGTCCTCTTCCGCCACCACCGTCATGACGGTGAGCTTTGTCAATGCCGGTCTATTGACCCTTGCCCAAGCCATCTCCGTCATCATGGGTGCGAACATCGGCACCACGCTCACGGCGTGGATCATGTCGCTTGGCTTCAACGTCGATCTGACCATGGTCGTCTTTCCTGCCTTCTTTATCGGCATCATGCTCATCTATTCGAAGCGACGGCGCTTCATCGGCGATTTTCTCTTTGGCATTGCGTTTCTGTTCTTTGCCCTTGTCCTGCTATCGGCAGCTGGCAAAGAACTTGATTTGGAACACAATCCTGACGCCATCCACTTCTTCTCCTCCTTTGACACCCATAGCCATTTCAACATAGTGGTCTTCGTGCTCATTGGCACCCTCATCACCTGCATCGTGCAGAGCAGCGCAGCTGTCATGGCCATCACCATCCTGCTGTGCTCCACGGGCGTCCTTCCGATCTACTTTGGCATTGCCCTTGTGCTGGGCGAGAACATCGGCACGACGGCCACGGCCAACCTCGCGGCGCTGGGAGCTAACACACAAGCCCGAAGGGCGGCCCTGGCCCACCTGGTGTTCAACGTCTTTGGCGTGGTCTGGGTGCTCTGCCTGTTCTATCCCTTTGTCGATGCGGTCTGTTCTTTGGTAGGCTACGATCCAACGGGCGCTGGTACCTCTCAGACACAGAAGGCAGTCCTCCTTCCGATTGTGCTGGCAGCGTTCCATACCTGCTTCAATGTCACCAACACCTTCCTGCTCATCTGGTTCATACCCCAGATAGAGCGTATCGTCTGCCTGATCATCAAGCCGAAGGCCAAGCAAGACGAGGAGGACTTCCGCCTGCGCTTCATCCAGGCTGGCATCATGAAAACCCCAGAATTTGCCGTACTGGAAGCCTCCAAGGAGATTCACTCCTTCTCTGGGCGCATCCATAGAATGTTTGGAATGGTGCGCGAGTTGCTCGGGGAGCAAGATGGCGAGGCCTTCGTCAAACTCTATTCGCGCATCGAGAAATACGAGGGCATTTCAGACAACATGGAGATAGAGATTGCCAAATATCTCGACCAGGTGAGCGACGCCCATCTGAGCGACGACACCAAGGAGAAGGTGCGCGCCATGCTGCGCGAGATCTCAGAACTGGAGTCTATCGGTGACGCCTGCTACAACATGGCGCGCATCATCAGCAGAAAGCGTTCGGGCAAAGATGAGTTTACCGAGGATCAGTACAACCATCTACACCAGATGTTTGAACTGACCGACGATGCGCTGGAGCAGATGACACAGACCCTGGTGGCCCACCGCGGCAGCGTGGACGTCAACCGTTCTTTCAACATCGAGAACGAGATCAACAACTACCGCAACCAACTGAAGAACCAGAACATCAACGATGTCAATGAGCATAAGTACTCCTATGCCAGCGGCACGATGTATATGGACCTCATCAACGAGTGTGAGCACCTGGGCGACTATGTGGTCAATGTCGTTGAGGCGCGCATGGGCGTGAAGCAGCACGAGCCAGAGCCAAACATAGACTAACGACCGCCCACACCCGCTCTACCAGCACGAGAAGCCCCGACTGTACAAACTCCTGTACCGTCGGGGCTTCTTGCCAATAGGCCTTCCTGGAGCACGCCAGCAAGCCATTCTCCATTGACTCGAGTAAAACACAAGAACCAAGAAGTATTGCTTGCAAAAAGAAAGGCTGATTCCTTTTGGGAACCAGCCTTTCTTTTTTAGTTTATTTCTTGCAATAAGCAAGCCTTATTTCTTGCTCCAAGCGAGATTACTTCTTGTTCAAAGCGAGATCGAGGGCGACGGCGATAGCCACCGTAGCACCTACCATCGGGTTGTTGCCCATACCCAGGAAGCCCATCATCTCGACGTGAGCAGGCACTGAAGAAGAACCTGCAAACTGAGCGTCGGAGTGCATACGGCCCATGGTGTCGGTCATACCGTAGGAAGCAGGACCAGCAGCCATGTTGTCCGGGTGGAGCGTGCGGCCCGTACCGCCACCAGAAGCCACTGAGAAGTAGGGCTTACCAGCGAGGGTGCGCTCCTTCTTGTACGTACCAGCTACCGGGTGCTGGAAGCGGGTCGGGTTGGTGGAGTTGCCAGTGATAGACACATCGACATCCTCGCTCCAGTTGATAGCCACACCCTCGCGTACGTCGTTAGCACCGTAGCAGTTGACCTTGGCACGAGGACCATCAGAGTAAGCCGTGCGATCCACGACTTTCAGCTCGCCCGTGTAGTAGTCGAACTCCGTCTTCACATAGGTGAAGCCGTTGATGCGGCTGATGATCATGGCAGCGTCCTTGCCCAGACCGTTGAGGATAACGCGGAGCGGATTCTTGCGCACCTTGTTGGCCATCTCGGCAATCTTGATGGCACCCTCGGCAGCAGCAAACGACTCGTGACCAGCCAAGAAGGCGAAGCACTTCGTCTCCTCGCGGAGCAGACGGGCAGCCAAGTTGCCGTGACCCAGACCCACCTTGCGGTCGTCGGCCACAGAACCAGGGATGCAGAATGCCTGCAGACCCACACCGATAGCCTCTGCGCAGTCGGCAGCAGTCTTGCATCCACGCTTGATGGCAATAGCAGCACCGCAGACATAGGCCCACTTGGCGTTCTCGAAGCAGATACGCTGCGTCTCCTCACACATCAGATAAGGATCAACACCTGCCTCGTCGCAGATCTGATTAGCCTCCTCTACGCTCTTGATGCCCTCGGCGTTGAGTGCTGCAAGAACCTGCGCCTCACGACGCTCCTGACTTTCGTAACTTACCTTTCTAATCATAATTATGTTTCTCCTTATTATTCTTTACGTGGATCAATCGCTTTAACAACACCCTGCTCGGCAGTGGTACGACCGTAGCTGCCCGTGAACTTCTTCACAGCCTCGTTGGCGTCCATACCGTTCTTGATGGCCTCCATCATCTTGCCGAGGTGAACATACTCGTAGCCGCAGACCTGATTGTCCTTGTCGAGGAACTGGCGTGTAATGTAGCCCTCGGTCAGCTCCAAGTAGCGCGTACCCTTAGCCACCGTGCCATAGAGTGTACCCGTCTGTGAACGGAGACCCTTACCCAGGTCCTCAAGACCAGCGCCGATGGTCAGACCGCCCTCAGAGAAAGCGCTCTGCGTGCGTCCATAGACAATCTGGAGGAAGAGCTCGCGCATAGCCGTGTTGATGGCGTCGCAGACGAGGTCGGTGTTCAGCGCCTCAAGGATCGTCTTACCCGGAAGAATCTCGGATGCCATGGCGGCAGAGTGGGTCATACCCGTGCAACCGATGGTCTCCACGAGCGCCTCCTGGATGATGCCGTCCTTCACGTTGAGAGACAGCTTGCAGGCTCCCTGCTGGGGAGCGCACCATCCCACACCGTGGGTGTAACCCGAAATATCAGCAATCTCCTTGGCATAAACCCACTTTCCCTCCTCAGGAATGGGAGCAGGTCCATGGTTGGGGCCTTTGGCCACAACGCACATGTTCTTTACTTCCGATGAATAAATCATAATAGAATTATTAATGTTTTGTATTGATAATATTTATACCGTCCACTTATCAAAAGACAGGCTGTTATCTTGTTGATGTTACCCTGTGAAAGGACCAACGCAACGCCGTGTCCATATTCGCGTACAAAGGTATAAAAAATAATTGATTCCTATACTCAATAATGGGGATTTTATTTCCCCAAGGGCTCTTTTTTGACTAAAAAATGCTAACTTTGTACACAGGTTGCGCCACTCTTGCCCGATGTGGCGAAATCAGAACACTTACACAGCGAAGGCCAGGCAGCTTCATCCGCCCCAAGGCCCCACTTCATAAGACGATACAAAATGAAAAATCATATTGGCAGGACGCTGCTGGTCCTCATACTATTTATCCATTCGCTTACGTCGCTGGCCTCCAGCCAAAGTAAGTACACACCCCTCATTCGCCAAGTGAGAGGATGGCCGTCGGAAAAAATTCTCTCCAAGGGCGACCAGTTCTTGCAAAACAAGAAGGAGGACAAAGCCTTGGTGATGTACATGCTCGTCTGCTCCCGTACCAACGACCGCATGACCGACGAGGAACTGACCGACTGTTCGCTCGCCAACCTCAAGGTGGGCGACATCTTTTACGCCCGCGGCAACTATATCAACGCCCTGGAAAACTACCAGGAGGGTCTGAAACTCAGCGAGACTTCTGCCTCCAAGACCCACTTGCCTTTGATCTACAAGAACATCGGTAACGTCTATTGTATGTTCAAGGACTATGGCAAAGGCTTCGATTATTACAAGAAAGCCTATCAGATCCGTCCGAAGAACGACAACGAACTCACGTTCAGGATCCTGGCCAACCTCTTTGGCGTATGCATCAACCGCAAAGACCTCGAAGGCGCAAAGAAATACCGCCAGCTCTTGTTTGCCACCCCTCGCCCCAACCTTCCCATCGACCAGTTCTTTCTCTCGTTCTCCACCGCCTTGATGGCCTCACAAGAGGCACGCTACGCCGAGTCTAACAAGATTCTGGTCAACCTCGCCGATTTCTGCACCCGAAACAAACTGCCCCCTACCTATATCTGCTCAGCCTACGCCGAACTCTACTCCAACTACCAAAACTTAGGCGACATAGATCAGGCCAAGCACTATATCAGCCTCTGCATCGATCATGCGGAGCGAGAGAAGATGCTCCACTACATCCCCGAGACCCTGCGCGACATGGCCCAGATACAGCGCAAGACGGGCAATGCCACGCTCGCTCAGCAGTATGAGAGGCAATACCTCAGTCTCATGGACTCCATCTACAACTCACAGCGGTTCAACGTCGTAAAGAACCAGCAGTTCATGTACGAAGTCGATAAGACCGACAAGGAGATCACGCGCCTCCACCAAGAGGAGGAGATACACCGCCAAAACGCCCGCCTCTACCAGTTGCTCTTCCTCGTGAGCATCCTCGCCATAGTCCTTGTCTCCATGCTCCTCTTCTATGTAGTGCGCCAAAAACGTGATTTGGAGGCCAGCTACCGCAAACTCTACGACATCAACCGCAGTCACGTGGAGACGGGAGAGAAGAAAGCCCCACGCGCCACCAACCTTCTCAAGGAAGACCAAAAACAGCTGCTGCTCGACGGCATACGGAGAGTGATGGAGGAGACCGACGAATACTGCCAGCCAGAGTTCACCGTCGCTACCCTCGCCAAACTCATCGACTCCAACGAGCGCTACGTCTCCATGGTCGTCAACGACCACTTCGGCAAGTCGTTCACCGAGGTGCTCAACGACTACCGTATCAAGAAGGCCTGCGAGCGTCTGACAACCAATAATGCAAAGTATGCGCAGCTCACCATTGCCGCCATCGGACAGAGCGTCGGCTACAAATCGCAGACCACTTTCGTCAAGCAGTTTCGCAAGTGTACGGGCCTCACCCCCTCCGTTTATCAGAAGTTTGTCGCCGAGGACCGACGCAACAAAGAAACGGGATCATAACTTTCTCCCGCTTCTTCGTTTTAGTCACCTAAATCTACCATTTTTGCCGATTCCATCGAAAAATCGGTTTATTTTGTACAAAAACCTGATCTTTTTTACGCTTTAAAATCGTGTCATTTTAGGTCGTTCCTCTCCATTTTCGTGAAAGTGGAGAAGGGCGATTTGCGCCCTATTGGCCTATTGCTTACTTTTGCAGCGTCAATTCATCAACCAATACATCGCCTGCCGGTGGGATTCATTTAGCATGCAAGTAGTTCCACTGGTGGGTTTTAAAAAAAACTTATGCAAAACAAAAACCCATTCATGGCCATTGGAGTAGCAGCATCGGTATTATTGCTGCCGCTCAACGCCAAAGCCCAGAAAACTCCATCAGGGCTTAAAGATAGTAATCCTCCTACCGAGCTCCGGGTCTCTAAGAAGATGACGCCCGCGGAGCGCCAGGCAAAGATGAACGAACACATCGCCAAGCACCCGTTATTGCACAAGAGACTCGTGCCTCAGATGGCGAAGAGAGACAGCCTCGTGCGTCTCAACCGCAACATCGAGGCTGGCATCAAGACAAAGCAGACTCCCCAAGTCCCTATATTAAGAGCCAAAGACGCAAAGCCCATGACTTTTTGGGGGAATGTGCTCTATGATGCCACTTGGGGTGCCGAGACTCCCGAGTATGGTATATACACCTTCGGCACCGAAGCTCCCATCTCCGTCAAGAAGCAGTTCCAGGATGAATTCTTCCGTGCCACGGGTGCGGGCGCATGGATTGAGGACAACCTCTACTTCGTCATGTACCAAAACTTCTGGGGCACCGATATGATCTACTTCTACCATTATGATACCAACACCTGGGAGAAGAAGGTCGAAAAACGAATCGAGGACTACTCCCTCATCGCTTGTGAGACAGCCGTCGCTGCCGACGGCACGGTCTATGGCTGCTTCCTCGATGGCAATGGTTCGAACAACGAGTTGGGTATAGCCGACTACGAGAACATCACACGCTCCACCATTGGCCGCCTGCGCCATAGCTATGTAGCCATGGGTATTACCAGCGACAACATTCTCTATGGTATTGCCGAGGACGGCAACCTCTATAAGATCGACACCTCCACCGCCGAAGAAATTCTGGTAGGCCCCACGGGCAAACAACTGAAGAAGGCTGATGACAGTTTCTACTACCAAAGTGGTGAGATCGACCAGACTACCAACACGTTCTATTGGGATTGCGTGGATAGCAATCAGAAATCCACTCTCTACACTGTCGATCTCGCAACTGGTCAGCTGACGGAGATCGGCGACTTTGCCAACAACAATATCATATCCCTTCTTACTATTCCCAAGGCAAAGGCTGCCGACGGCGCACCTGCCGCCATCGACCAAATGCATTTCGACTTTGTGGACGGATCGCTTTCGGGCCACATCCAGTTTACCGCACCCAGCAAGAATTTCGCTGGTGGCAACCTGACCGACTCCAAACTTACCTACACCATTCTCAACAACAAGGAAGAGATAGCCAAGGGCGGGACCAAACCGGGTGCAGCTGTCTCCCAACCTGTCACGCTCAACAAGGGCTACAACACCATCACCATCATTGTCAGCAACGGCGAAGGCCCCAGTCCTAAGTTTGCAAGCCGCTACTATGCTGGCTTCGACACCCCGAAACCCGTCGTCAACGCCCACACCTCGGTAGATACCAATACGGGCAAGGCTACCGTCACATGGGAAGCTCCTGCAGGCGGCCAGAACGAGGGCTACGTCGGTGAACTCACCTACAACATCAAGCGCTACCCCGAGGGCAAGGTCATCAAGACCGGCCATGTGGGCACTATGTTTGAGGATACACTCCCCGAGGGTGAGACTGCCGTCTATGGCTACGGTATCACGCCAAACAACCACGGCACGATGGGTGAGGAGATGGTCAGCAACTACGTTTCCTACGGTGCTCCTATCACACCGCCCTTCGCCAATGGTTTTGAGTCGGAGGCCGATTTGGCCTACTTCAAAGTGATCGACGCCGACAATGACGGTATCACTTGGGGCATAGAGGAACCTGGAATGTTCAACGACAATGACGGCTACGCCAGAATACTGCGCGGAGAGGAGAAACATTCCTTCGACGACTGGTTAGTCTCTCCAGCCCTCCACGTCAAAGCCAACCATCAGTATAAGATTTCCTTCCGTCTTTCAGGAAGATATAAGTACTATGAGGAGCAATTTGAGGTGAAGTATGGCACTGCACCTACCCCAGAGGCAATGACCAAGACCCTGATGCCCCAAACTATGATCAAGCGTTCCGACTTCGAGGCCGTCACCCTCACTTTGGACGCCGACAAGGACGAGACCATCTATCTCGGCTTCCATGCCCTTTCCGTGAAGCCCGAGGCCATGGGTGTCAAGATTGACGATGTTGTAATGACTGCAGGCGTAGATTTCTTCGCTCCCGACCAGGTGATAGGTCTTGAAGCCGAGGCCGACCCACAGGGCGCACTCTCCACCCAAATCACGTTCACCGCTCCTACGAAGCGTCTCAACGGCGAAACCTTAGACAAAATCACGGGCTTCCAGCTCCGCCGCACGGGTCAGGTGGTTGCCGAGATTCCTGCTGCTGCTCCGGGCAGCAAGGTGACCTTCACAGACAACACCGCCACCAATGGCATCAATGTCTATAGTGTGGCTGCTGTCAACGACAAGGGCGCCAGTTTCTATTGTACCCCCGTCGCCATCTATGTGGGAGAGGACGCTCCCGTCACTCCCGTCAAAAAGAACACGGAAACACGAGACAACTCCATCCGCTTCAATTGGGAAGCACCCGCAAGAGGTCGCTTGGGTGGCTATCTCAACCCCGAGAAGATCACTTACACCCTCGCCGAGTCGGATGGAGCCGACTTCAAGCCCACTTACACCCCAGTCGGCGAGACCACAGGCAAGACCTTCTTTGACTACGCCGTCAATCCCAACGACGGAGCAGAGCAGACCGTGAAGACACTCTTTGTCAAAGCAAAGAATTCGTATGGCGAAAGTTCCTACGTCCCATTGCCTTCTTACATCCAGGGCAAACCTTACGAGATTCCGTTCTTTGCCAGCGTCAAGAACTATAAGTTTTATGGCATCTTGTGGTCCTCCTGGGGCACGGGCAAGTCCGACTTCGAGCTCTCTACCAATTCTGTCGATAACGACGGCGGTAGCTTCTACATCGTGTCAAAAAACAAGGAGGACATCGCCTACCTCGGCTCGGGCAAGATCCGTTTGGGTGGCGTTGATGCTCCCAAACTGATGTTCCATCACAAGGCCGCCGAGGGCAGCAACGCCAAGATCACCGTCGAGGTGGAGACTCCCGACGGCGTGAGCCATGTGGCTGGCGTGATCGACTATGCCAACCTCGAGGCAGACCAATGGCACGCCTCTGGCATCGATCTCAGCCCGTGGGCCAATGAGCCCTTCATCACCTTCGACTTCGCCGTCCAGGCCGAAGCCTACAAGGACCTCTACATCGACCGCCTCTTCATCCGCGACACGCAGACCGACGACCTCAATGCTGAGATCGAGGCTCCCGAGACAGTGCTCAAGGGTGGCAAGGCCAAGGTGAGCGTACGCGTAAATAACTTTGGCGAGAACGCTGCCAATAACTACAAGGTGAAACTCTATGCCAACGACGAGCTCGTCGAGACCAAGAAGATGACCGAGACGCTGGGTGCCTACGACTTCACCGACGTGGTCTTCGATTTCCAGAGCAATAAACTCGACCAAAACGAGTCTGTGGAACTGAAGGCCGAGGTGGAATACGCCTACGACCTCAATGAGGACGACAATGTCGTCTCCACCAACGTCAAGTACCTCACGAGCGAGAAACCGAAGCCCGAGAGCGCCGAGGCCGTCCTCACCGAGGAGGGCGTGAGCCTCACATGGACGCCTGTCAGCACGGACACAGAGACCAAGACTGAGAGCTTCGAGAACGCTACGCCATGGAGTCAGGACAACTTTGGCGACTTCACCTCTGAGGCTGTCAATGCCGGCACGACGGGTGGCGTCTTCGAGAAGTATAAGTTCCCGAACCAGGGTTCCAACTACGGCTTCATGCTCTTCGACCCAGCCAACGGCTGGCTCACGGAGAAACAACTCGAGCAGGTGCCCGACTTCAAGGCCCACAACGGCGACAAGTACCTGGCCGCTCTCTACCGTGTGAACGGGGAAGGCTATGACGTATCGCAGAACAACTGGCTCTACAGCCCCGCACTCTCCGGCGACGAGCAGGAAATCACGTTCTGGGTGAAGAACTACAATGATGGTCAAACCATTCATGAGGAGAACTTCAGTGTGCTTTACTCCACCACCGACGACAAGCGCGAGTCGTTCGTCAAGTTGGGCGAGACCTATAGCATCACCAGTGGCGCATGGGAGCAGATCAAGGTTGAGTTGCCAGCAGGCAGCAAGTACTTTGCCATCAATCACAACACGCCGACGTGGAACAACCCGTTCTTCTTCATGATCGACGACATCACCTACAGCTGTGGCGCAGGCGAGGTGAAGGGCTACAATATCTATCGCGATGGCCAGTTGATCGGCAACGTTGAGGCCAACGTGCGCAGCTTCATCGACAAGCAGATCCTGCAGGATGCCGACAAGCACCTCTACGGTGTGACCGCCGTCTATGCCGCTGAGGAATCGGAGGCCACCCTTACCCATACAGTGACCGGTATCAACGGCCTCACACTCGGCGGATCTGCCTTTGATGTCTATTCTCCTGACGGCATCCGCGTGGCCAAGGGCGTGAAAAACCTCAAGTCGCTGAAGAAGGGTGTCTATATCGTCAACGGCCAAAAGGTCGTCGTGAAGTAAGACTCAAGTTTTCTATCATTCATTTCATCATGAGAGGGGTCCTGCGAACTGCTGCCCAGCAAGCGACAGACGTTTGCAGGACCCCACCTCAAAACTTAAAGAAAAATCGATTATGCGCAACAAGAGAACTCTTTGGACTTGTTCGCTCCTGTGCCTGGCCTCGATTCTGCCAAGCACGATTCTCGCCAAACCCCGCAGTCAGCAGCAGAAGATGCAAGCTGCCGCCACCGCCCTGGAAAAAGGCGCCCTCCCGGGCAAAATAAAAGCCCCAGGCGCACCCATGAAGCAACTCGTGGCCAACGAGGAGTACACCATCTACGGCTACGACCATGGCGGATTTGCCGTGATCGCCAACGACGATCTGCTGCCCGCCGTACTCGGCTATTCCGACACCTGCTACGACGAGAAGACGCAGAACGAGAATTTCCGCTGGTGGCTCTCCGCCATCAGTGAGGTCGCCCAGGCCAAGGTGAAGGCAGGCAAGGCCGCCTCCCGCGTGGCCCGCCCCAGCGCTGCCAACTTCCCCGAAGCCGTGCCCATGCTACTCACCACCAAGTGGGGACAGGAAGCGCCGTTCAACAACCTCTGCCCCATTGCCACCGACGGCACGGGCCGATGCCTCACGGGGTGTGCAGCCACCTCCACCGCCCAGGTGCTCTACCACCACAAGGGCCCCAAGCATGGCATGGGCAGCAGCACCATCTACTACCCCTACGGGATGACCTCGGGTGTAGCCATCAGCGTAGATTTTGAAAAGAGTATCTATGATTGGAGCAACATGATCGACGTTTACGACGCAGGCTACACTCCCGAGGAGGGCGATGCCGTGGCCATGCTGATGAGAGACCTTGGTGTGGCTGCCGACATGGATTACGGTTCTACGGCCCAGGGAGGAAGTGGTGCGCTCCACGAGAACCTCGCCCGCGGTCTCCAGCGCTACTACGGCCTGACCGACGTGCAGTACCTGGAGCGCGAGGACTATACCACGCAGGGCTGGATGAATATCATCTACGAGCAACTGAGCAAAGACCAGCCCATCGTCTATGGCGGCTTCACCCGTCAGCGCGAAGGCCACTCCTTCGTCATCGATGGCTACGACGCCGAGGGGCTCGTCCACGTCAACTGGGGATGGTGTGGCGACCAGGACGGCTACTACGAGATAGGTATCCTCGACCCAGTGGGCTATAAGTTCTCCGAGATGCAGGAGGCCGTCATCAATATCACACCCGAGCCCGCCTTTAGCCGCGTCTCCGGCGAGGTGAAAGTCTCCACTCCGGGCCAGCTCCGATCCTTGGTCAGCGAGGAGTCATTCTTCAGCTACGACACGCTACGAGTACAGGGCCGTATCAATGCCACCGACCTCCGCACACTCCGCGAGATGGCGGGCATTGACGAAAATGGCAACCGCACCCACGGACAGATGCGTATGCTCGACCTGAGCGACGCCCAGATTGTGGCCGGCGACGACTACTATCTCATCGACAAGGGACAGAAGCTCACCATCACTCAGGACAATACCCTGCCCGACAAGCTGTTCTACGGTTGCTCCATGGAGGAGATCCACTTCCCCGCCACGGGCATCCGCCACTTCGGCAAGGGCGTCTGGGCCTATTGCAACAAGCTTTCCACTGTCCACCTCACCCCTACCGCCGATGCCGACTTCACTGTCGAGGGCAGCATGGTCTATGACAAGGACAAGACCACACTTTTGGCCGTTATCCCGCTGACGCGCGAAGACCTCCAGGTCTCCGACGGCGTGACCACCATCGCCGACTACGCCTTTGCTGGCTGCAGCATGGTGCGCAAGATCGCCCTCGGCCACGATGTGAAGCAGATCGGCAAGGAAGCCTTCGGCTATTGCTGGTCGATGGAGGAGCTCAAGGTGCGACCCAAGGAGATTCCGCAGTTGGGCATGGATGTCTTCGCTGGCGCCAACACCGAGACCTGTCGCCTCGCCGTGCGAGCAGGCAGCAAGACGCGCTACAGCTCGCTGGCACAGTGGAAGGACTTCTCCAGCATCGTGGAGTTTGGCACCACCGTCAAAGCCCGCAACCTTTCCCGCCTCTATGGTGAGGAGAATCCCGAATTGACCTTCACCATCAACGGCACGAAGGTGGATGGTACACCTCAGCTGACCTGCGAGGCCGACCACACCTCCGGCGTGGGCCGCTACAAGATCAAGATCAGCCGCGGCACCATCACTGACGAGGACACGGAGTTTGAGGATGGCTACCTCATCATCAAGCCTGCTCCCCTGGAGGTCATCGCCGAGGACGCCACGCGCTGTGAGGGTGAGGCCAACCCCGTCTTTACCATCCGCTACGAGGGTTTCAGAAACGACGACAACGAGAGCGCGATCAGCGAAAAGCCGCAGGCCACCTGCTCTGCCGACCTCTCCTCACCCGAGGGTGTCTATGAGATCGTGGTGGAAGATGGCGACGCCGACAACTACGAGTTCTCCTACACCAACGGAAAACTGACCATCACGCCCTCCACGGCCATCGAGTCCGTCTCTGCCGAGACCCTCTTCAATGGCAAGGCCTTCGATATTTTCTCCCTCACAGGACAACAGGTGCGCAAGAACGCCCATACCCTCAAGGGACTTCCCGCCGGCATCTATGTCGTCGGTGGCAAGAAGGTCGTGGTGAGATAAGATCACCAATGGCTTAGACCCGTTTGAGCTTCACACCAAGACTTCCACATCCAAGATCCGCCAGTCGGTTTCCCATCGAGGAGGCCCGCTGGCGGACCTTCGCCTTCCATTGAGCAGCATACTCCACCCTTCATCTTGCCCTCACCCTTAGGAACGTACCATCCTTTCTTCTACGGCAAGTCTGCTCCAGGCAGAAACAGTGGCTTCTATCTTGGGCCTCTTTCCTCCACGCTTCCACCAAATATCGTCCTCGCTTCTTCCTCCCTTCCTCCAAGGATCGGTTACATATCGTTTCCGTATAGTTTCCGTATTGTTTCCGCTTCTGAAAGCGAGAACGATAGGAGAACGATAGGAGGATGATACGGGATTGATACGGGATCGATACGGGATCGATACGAGACCGATACGAGACCGATACGAGACCGACATTATCCGACCGCCAATTGGGGAGGTTGATAAAAAGTTTAAGTTTTTCATCGACAATTACCCGAATTATATTTTACATTTTAACATTTTACTCCGCTCCGCTTCTCATCCAAAGATGACTGAGACCTCAATAGTCATGGCGAAGCTACTATACAAAGATAACCTTCCGCTCAGCCGAAACCAAGTCGATTAGCATGAATTAACGGACTATTAACTAATTCTCCGTATCCATTTAACAAAGTCAGTAGCAGTACCAAAAGCCCTTATCACTACACTTCCCCATACTTTTACCGCAATTTTAACCTCATTCAAGTCGCTACTACCCACTGCAGTTTGCAGCCATAATCCGTAATTTCGGATGATTTACAACGGTAAATATACACAACAAATAAGGCTGACCTCCCATTACGAGTTTCATGATGATTTCGAGACTTTCAAGAAAGGCATATATAAGGTAAAGGACTACTAGTTAGCATTTCTTTCCGATTTCTCTGTCCCTTACGACAACAATGCGAGCGAGAGAGGCATTCGAAAAATAAAGGTCAAGCAAAAAGTAAGCGGTTGCTTCAGAACAGATGATGGAGCAAACATCTTTGCAAAGATTCATTCCATAGCCGAAACTGCCAAGAAAAACGGAAATTCAAAATTCGAAGCCATACTTGCCATTATGTAATGGCAAGCAAAGCCTCGTACCCTAAAATCACTTTTTAGAGGGGTACTGGGTAGTTACGAATTCACGCAGTGGTGTTAAAATACCTAAATTTAGGGATTGTGCATTCTTTGGAAAAGAGATAACTTTGCACCCAAAAAAGACAACCTTATGAAATTCGATTTTATAAATTATAAAAAAAGAAGAACAGACTGTGTTCTTTTACTAATCTTTCTTTATTCCTTGTTCAGTCTATCTGCTATGGCTCAACGGGTTTTGTCTGGGAGTATCAGAAGCATTCAGGATAAATCTCCCTTAATAGGTGTAACTATACAAATAGAGCATACTTCAATCGGGACAACTACAGATGAACAGGGAAATTATGTATTAAAGAATATTCCTATAGGTAAGTCAACTATAGTATTTTCGTGCGTTGGTTTGAAAAGAACAACCAAGACTGTATTCTTTTCAGAATCAGAGAGCAAAACTTTAGATGTCCTTATGGAAGATGCAAATACGCAACTGGACGGTGTGGAGGTTGTAGGCATCGGCGAAAGGTATGAGATACGAGAAGTTAAACAACAGGGTGTTCCTGTTACGGTAATAGATGGCAAAACGTTGGCAGGGCGGGGTACCTCTATAAGTGAGGTGCTCAACCATCAAACCGGCGTAAAACTCAGACAAACCGGCGGAGTTGGAAGTCAGACTAAAATAAATGTTCGCGGCTTGGAAGGCAATCGAGTTCAAATATATATGGATGGTTATCCATTAAATACACCAGATGGAAACTTTTCCATAAATGATATTCCACTTCAGTTCATAGACCGCATAGAAATATACAAAGGTATTGTCCCACCGGAGTTTGGGGGAGATGGATTGGGAAGTGCTGTCAATGTAGTGACAATTGATACCGATAAAAATTTTTACGATTTGGCATATAAAATGCAAAGTTACGGAACGCATGAGGGCAGTGCGACTGTTCGCCATTTTTTCAATAAAATAAACACAGCCATGACTCTATATGCAGGAGGAACTTTAGCGGCAAATGATTATACCATAGAATCACCCTATGTAGAAGGATTAAAAATAAAACGAGACCATGATCATTTGAAAATGATAGACTACGCTGTAAGTTTCAATTTTATGAATGGCTATTTCGATGAAGCTGAATTAGAAATTTTAGGATATGCTAATAGAAAAGAGATGCAAGGTATCGAAACCAACATCCGTCATACCTTCAACAAAGCTTTCACTACTGGTGGAACTTTACATTTAGAAAGAAAATCTTTCCTTACTAAAAAAATGGATATGAAATTTAATGGAGGCTATCTGTACACTAATTCATGCCTGAACGATACATCTTCATATGTATATGACTTCTATGGCAACAAACGTCTCAATAGCTACAAAGGAGAAAAGGGAAGTGTACCAAACCTTTCAGATGACCATACTCATGACATTCGTTTCAATCTGAATTTAAAATACCATTTGATTCCTAATAAAATGTCAGTCAATTTGAACAATGATTTTCGATATGTTACTCAGGAGGCTAATGATCCGGAAGCGGAAAAATTCTTGAAAAAAAGACTTTGTGGACTCCAATCAGATGTGACAGGTCTTATTTCTTCTCTGTCTTTCGAGAACAGGTGGTTCAATGACAAACTTACTTCCGTTATTACCGGGCGATATTATCATTTTAGAGTGAACGGTGAGACGGTAGATTTGACATATGGGTCGGAAAGTGAACCGGTCAAGACCGACCGCACAGGAGACAATTTGGGCTATAGCATTGCCTTGAAATATGATTTACCCCGACATTGGTATCTGAAAGCAGCTTTGGAACATAATTATCGTTTGCCGCGATATGAGGAAATTCTTGGGGATCGTATCACAACCCAGGTCAATACGGCATTGAACCCTGAAATGGCGAACAATTATAATATAGGGGTAATATATGACCACTACTACAATAATGAATCACGGTTGCAATTTGAAGCAAATGTTTACACAACAAAAGTAAAGAACATGATGTATATGCTTGCGCAAGCGGGATATTATAAATATCAGAATTTAGGCGAAGCTTTGCTATATGGTGCAGATGCCGAAGTAAAATGGGATATAAACCGGAATTGGTTCGTGTCGCTGAATGGTACTTGGCAAAAATCGCTTGACTATTCCAAATATCTGTTTGGTACAAATACACCAAGCCAAACCTATAAAATGCAGTTACCACATATACCTATTCTATATTTCAATTGGATGGTAGATTACCGAAAGGACAACCTCTTTGGTGGTCGGAATCAATATACCCGTATTTATTATGAAGGAGGATATACCGACAAGTATTATTATGGTTACGAACTGAGTAAAAATCAAAACTATAAAATACCTGGGACATGTATTCATACCCTCGGCCTTGAATATGGTATATGCAGACGGAAGATAATATTCGGAGCGGAATGTCACAATATTCTCAATACCGATGAGATGACCAACTTTAATTATCCGTTGGCAGGTCGACTTTTCTCGCTTAAAATCCGTTTTACATCACTTGAATGGTAAATAATTAATATAATAAAATGAAAATGAAAAATTTAATTCTATTAGCAGTAAGTCTGTTAGGAGGCTTTGCATTGACCTCCTGTGACAGCAGTAATGACGATCCGCTACCACCCATGACAGAGGGGAAGGCTAACATGATTCTCGCAATCGACATGGCTCCTCAAGCTTCTATGGGATACATCGTCCCTGTTCAGAATACTTCCAATGGAAATGTCAGCTTTACCAACGCCCATGAGGTGAAGAGCACCCCTTATCTTGCCACATATAAGGATTGGGTGTTCAGTATCGGTGGTGCGGCTGATGCGAATGTATATAAATTCATCCGCAATGATGACGGTACATTAACCAAGGCTGGACAAATCCAAGTGGACCGTATGGCGCCTATGGCTGGAAACATGTTAGTGGTTAATGATACAAAAGCCTATGCGACGGCACCGATTGAAAACAAAATCGTAATCTTCAACCCGACCACTATGGAAAGGACAGGTGAAATAGACCTTGCAGACTCGCGATGGGGTGCAGAGGGCAGCAATACCCCTAACCCTATAGGTCTGTTCTTGCGTGACAACATTCTATATGTAGGACTAGGACAGTTTGACAACATGCCTATTTGCAAAAAAGGTGCACATGTTCTGTTAGTGGATGCCACAACCGATAAACCTATAAAGAAAATCGTTGATTATCGGTTGTCTGCCGCTACCGTTATCGGCGTAGGTGCAATGTTTGTTGATGAAAAGAACGATTTATATATTCCCTGCTGGGGATCTTATGGCTACGTACCCGATCAATACTGTGGACTGCTACGTATAAAGAACGGCGAGACTGATTTTGACAAGGATTATTGCTTCAATCTTACAGACAGAACGTGGACGGGTGTAGAAGGAGGAAAATTACAATATGTACTTTCCTATCACTATGCAGGAAACGGAGAGTTGTATTTCTTTGGTTATTGTCCCGCATTCATTGGGGCGTCAGGGCCAGACTATATCAACGACAAAACAAATTATGCTTTCAAAGCAAATCTGTATAACTGTACAGGAGAAGTTCTTGATTTTCCCCGAACCAATGGTTACAGTTGTGCGATTAATCATAAAGACAGCAAAGTATTTTTTGGATTAGTAACGGAAAACAACGGTGCTGGACTGTTCGTGTATGACAGGAATACAAAAACATGTAGTCAGTCACCTGTGATAAAGACTCAGGGGACAATCATGGATATGGCGATTTATTGAAAAATATAAAAAACGCCCTTTAAACGATAGAACAAAATCCTCTGCTAAATATTTTGGTAGGGGATTTTGCTTTTTGCGTTTATTTTAACCTTAATTCCGCAACTCTTTAGTTTAACGTCATTTATAACATCCTGAGCAACAACAAGTTGCCCAGGATGTTGCCATGTCAGAAATTTCACCTATCTTAGTGCTGCAAAACCAAAGACGGTAAAAAGCCAACAAGACATGGAAAAAATACAAATAAAATCCGAGAAACTCACTCACCAAGACCTCGGACAGATGCAGATGTATGTCAACTACTTTGACCGATATGTAAAGCAGGACTTCGAGAAACCTACCATCGGTATCTTGCTCTGCAAGGAGAAAAACGATGCGTTAGTAGAACTCACTCTTCCTAAAGACGCAAACGTCTATGCAGCGGCTTACCAGCTCTATCTGCCCGACAAAGCCTTGCTGCAAGCCAAGGTGAAGGAATGGATTGAGGAGTTTGAGGAGAATGAGGAGATAAAGAAATTAGAGGAAGATTAAACAAAACTCAGAATGAATACAAAAGCGTTACGCCAAAAGATACTCGACCTTGCGATACATGGAAAACTTGTACCGCAAGACCCTAATGATGAACCTGCATCGGTGCTGCTTGAACGCATCCGTGCAGAGATAGTACGAAGGCTGTCAACGCAGAAGGCTGTCACCACGGAGGCAACAAATGCCCTTGGCGAGAAGGTACAAATGAGACTTTGCAGCGAACCGAACAAGTCTGCCGATGAGATTTACGAGCGGCTGAAGTACAAGAAAATGCCATTCAGGAAAATCAAAATCCCAAAAAGTTTGTAGTACACAGCGGCGCAAATGAGAATCGTAAAACGTTGGATAGCAAAAAAAACTTTAGTGAGGGATCAAACTTGGGGTAAATATACACAACAAAACTCTCAATAACAGGTGAGGAAGTATTGAAGACATACCGTACTCGTTTCCAGATAGAATTCTGCTAACGCGACAGCAAGCAGTTTACGGGACTTATGGATTGTCAGGCAAGATTCGTCAACGTAAAAGCTCTTCGAGATCTACCAGGCCAAAGCAAAACTCATTTGTCAAACCCTAAAACGAACAAGAAAAAATCATGGATGAAAAGAAAGCCAGGTGTGGCGATAACACCGCCATAACCATCAAAAAAAAACGAGTTATGGCTGAGTTATCACCTATAAGTCAGCCATAACTACGAAAAAAAAGGAGTTATGGCGGCGCTATCCTTGCATAATTCAGATCTTTTTGGTATCTTTGCACCTGTAAGATGGAAATATAAACCGAATAAAATCAGAAAGTTATGGGTGTAAACGGGATTATAGGGCGTGAGTACGAGCAAAAACTCATCCAGGAGCGCTGTGAAAGTAGCAAGGCCGAGCTGATAGCGATCTATGGTCGCAGGCGTGTGGGAAAGACTTTCTTGGTCCGAAAAATGTTCAATGACCAGTTTGCCTTTTCGTTTATAGGCATGTACGAAGTGGAGCGCGCAGTGCAGCTGGAGCAGTTTCGGATGGCATTGGAGCAGTATTCCAAGCAAACCGTGCCCAGACTGAAAACCTGGTTTGAGGCATTTGCTGCTTTGCGGGAATATCTGTCGGGAATATCTCAGCAAGACCCGATTGTTCTGTTCTTTGACGAGTTGCCGTGGATGGATACACCAAAAAGCAATTTCATCGCAGCTTTCAGTTTCTTTTGGAATTCATGGGCTTCTATGGTTCCCAATCTCAAACTGATCGTGTGTGGTTCTTCCACCACGTGGATGCTATCAAAGTTTATAGGCGACAAGGGAGGGTTGTACGGTCGCGTGACTCGTCAGATCTACCTCTCTCCATTCTCCTTGGGCGAGACTGAGCAGTTCTTAAACGAACTGAAAGGGCTCAAGCTTACCCGCCAGCAGGTGTTGGATGTGTATATGATACTGGGTGGCATTCCTTACTATCTTGACATGCTGGAGCGAGGTGTGCCCTTGGACGCGTGTATCGATAGGTTGCTTTTCTCGCAGGATGCGCCATTGCGTGGAGAATTCGGTTTTCTCTTTCGATCTCTCTTCCACGACTCCAAGCATTATCGCAAGATAGTAGAGGTACTCTCGCAAAAAATGAAGGGGATGACACGCAAGGAATTGATGGATGAGCTGAAACTGAAAAGTGGCGGACAGTTGTCAGAAATCCTGGAGAATCTGCAGAAATGTGATTTTATAAGGAAATACGCTACTATAGGAAAAAGTGAACGGGACGCACTTTATCAGTTGACCGATTTATACTCACTGTTTTACACCCGTTTTGTGGCTAACAACAGTGGGCAGGACAAAAGCTATTGGAGCAACATGCGCAATTCGGGAAGCCGAACAGCCTGGAGTGGTTATGCTTTTGAGCAGGTTTGCTTCCACCATATCCCACAGATCAAGAAGGCATTGGGGATTTCAGGCGTGTTGGCAAATGTCTATTCCTGGTCTTGCAGACCGTTTGCGGATGCTACCGGTGCGGAGTGGCGAGGAGGTCAGATAGACATGCTGATAGATCGTGCTGACGGAGCGATCAATATTTGTGAGATGAAATACGCCAAGGACGAATTTGTCATAGATGCCAACTATGAGCAGCGGCTGCGAGAAAGAATGTCGTCATTTGCCGTGGCGACCAAGACGAAGAAGGCCTTGCTACATACTTTTATCACGACGTATGGGGTGAAGCGGAACACGCATAGCGGATGGGTGAATAGTGAGGTGAAAATGAATGATCTTTTTGGATAGCTTTGACCCAGAATACGCTGCCATCTGCGGCATTACGAAGGAAGCCTGAAAAACACTACACAAAAGGCGGGCAACAAATTATTCGTTTTAAAAAAATATTTGTACTTTTGCAGCGGATTCACACCCCACGGACATAAAGAGTGGAAAGCGGGTCTTGATAGATGCCAAATATAAAAAAACAAAGAAATGGATAGTTTGTTTCTTCTACAGTTTACCTGCTTTCTCTTCGTGTCGATCAATGCCATCATCTTGGGGATCACACGACTACAGATCAAGTGGATGAACCGCCGATACGAAAAGTCGCGATGGCTGATATTCGCAGCCATGGTGGGACTGGCCCTGCAGTTTCTGGCACAAATGGGGGGGGGAATTTCGGGCGAAAGGCGACGATGAGGGAGCCATATTCAACATGCTGGTCTATCCTCCCTGCTTCACGCTCATCGCCATGGGCATCTACAATATCGAGGCCATGCACGCCAATCTCCGAAAGATGAACGTCGTTTGTGCCACTATTTATGCCGCCATACTCGCTATCTTCGGTGTAGGCTATAGCCAGAGCGGAAGTTTCCATATTGGCAACTGGCTCTATGCGATGGTCTTCCTGTTTGGCGTCAATTTGGCCTACTGTCACGTGATGATAATAGTGGAAATCAGAAAGCGCAGGAAGATGCTGGAGGAAATGGCGGGCAACGATATCCTGCCCTACGTGAGATTCGCACGCGCCAGCGTGATCATCCTTCTCCTTCTCATTATAGCCATGCCTGTCGCCGTGCTTTCCACCGATTTTCTATATGTCATCGGACCCATGGAACTGCTTGCCATGCTTTTCTTCATAATCAGTTTTGTGTCGCTGGGATATAACTACAACCCTGCCGAGGGACTTTTGGATAAGGATGTGGAAGCAAACTATGCCATCATGGAAAACGGGCAAATGGAAACCACGCAAATAAAAACCACAGAGACGGAAAGCACGCAGACGGAGATCGAGCAGACGGAGATCGAGCAGACGGAAAGCGCGCAAACAGAAAATGGTGGAGAGGCTGCACCCTGCGCTGAAGAGCAGAATGTGGAACAGGACAAGAAGGAAGAAACTTTACAACAACAGTTTGCTGCAGCACGACAGAAGATCATCCGCGAGAAGCTGGACGCCTGGTGCGCCAGCAGGGGCTACAAAGATACATCGGTCAACATGATCTCGCTGGCTCGCTCGCTAAGCATCACCAAAACGGAGTTGTCACGATACCTCTCCTCCTGCTACAACACCACCTTCCGTATCTGGCTGGCCGAGGTGCGCTTCGAGGCGGCCAAGCGGATGATATTGGAGCATCCCGACTACAGCAACGACGTCATCTCTGCGGAATGTGGCTTCTCGTCGCGATCCTATCTCTACCGGATGTTCAAGGAGAAGGAAGGCTGCTCGCCTACGGCCTGGAAAGAAAAAAATAGTTAAAAAAATACGTTCAAGGTGTCTCCTTTCCCCCGAAAGAGACACCTTTTTTGGTAGGAAATGGACACCTACGTAGGGGAAGTGGACACTTTGATTGATGGGAAAACACTAATTTTGTGTCGCACAATATAAGATCCAATGGATTGTCAAGTCAAATTAATTAAAGCATATTCATAATGTTACATTTCACACATCAATCAAAGGAACTGCAAACAGGCACAGTCCTAAAGGCGACGAGAGTAAAAACTATTGCTCTGTTGTTCATGTTGCTACTCTTGCTACCAACTCTATTGCTGGCAAAAGGTGGCGTCAACAAGTCTTCCTTATCCTATAAGGCTGCTTCCACAGAACCAATAGCTCGCGCAGAATACAATAAAACTACAAAAGTTCTTACATTTTTATATAATATTCCTTCAGCAACGGAAGATGAGAATCTAACGGTGGTGAAGTTTTACAATCCGTCAGACAACCCAAATTGGTTCAATGGTGAGTGTTCTTCATTTTATTATTGGACAAAAGAAATAAAGAGTGCCACTTCGGTAATCATAGAAGAGAGTTTCAAAAACTATGCGGTACCAAATTGCGAATTCATGTTTAATGATTTCAATAATCTGAAATCCATTACAGGCCTGGAATATCTGAACACTACCAATGTAAAGAGTATGCGTCAGATGTTCTGCATGTGCATGGCGCTGACATCTCTCGATATAACTCATTTAAAAACGAATACCGTAACGGACATGTCTTATATGTTCTATACCTGCGGAGTAAGTTCACTTGACTTGTCGAACTTCAATACTGAAAACGTAACGGACATGTCTTATATGTTCGTGAATTGCAACCAGCTTACTTGGATCGATTTATCAAGCTTCAATACAGCCAAAGTAGAAAAAATGACTGGCATGTTCCAAGGTACGGCACAGTTGGAACATATCTATGCGAAAGAATTATTCACAACGGAACAAGTAGCCAAATCAAATAATATGTTTAATTATTGTCGGAAACTTCCAAACTTTGATTCTAAGGTCGTGGACAAAACACATGCTAACAGATTCAAAGATGGTTACTTCGAGGAACTGGTGGCCAAATCGGGTGAGGAGAGGATAGGAGCTGTAATAGATAATGGACTTACAGCAAATCATCTCAACCTTAACGACGACAAAGATTTATATCTATTCAATAACTTCGTAGCTAAAAAGGCCGCATACAGTCGCACAATGAAGGAAGGTACAAAATGGGCTACGCTTTGTCTACCGTTTGATGTCTCACTCGATGGTCAGAACTTCCGCGCCTTCCATCTGCTTTCGACTACAGAAGATGGCGTAGAACTCAAGGAAATGGAGAAAGTAATCCAGGCTGGTACGCCTGCTGTCATCATGATGAAAGAGGCGGAGACCAAGCTCCAGTTCTCTATAGACAATTCGTCAATAATAAGTAATATTTCACCCGCGACTACTGAGGACGACAACTACAAGTTTGTGGGTATCTATCAACAAAAGGAGTTCAACAAGGATACGGATGGCAACTGCTTCATCGTGAAGGGCAACATGCTGATGAATCCTGCTAAACTGCTGGAGAACGAAAAGACCACAAAAGTGGCCTGCAAGCCTTTCCGTGCTTACTTTGTTTACAATTCTGAAACTGTAGGCGCCAAAACGCTGAACATCAGTATCAGCGACAAGACGACAGCCATCGATCATCTCGATGCTATAGGCGATGGGAAGGCGGAATACTACGACCTGCAGGGCCGTCGCCTCAATGAGCCTCAGAAGGGCATTAACATTGTGAAACGTGGTGGAAAAACCATGAAAATAGTCATCAAATAAAGAATGAGAATTATGAAAAAGAAAAATTATATCAAGCCGGAAACAAATAGCGTGGCTATCCAAGCACAGACGTTTTTTGCAACATCTCTCACAAAATTTGAGCTCAAGCAAGCAGCTGAACTATATTACGAAGAGAATATAGAGGAATATCGCGAAAAGGACGGAAGTATATGGGCCGACTAAGATGATGGAATAGTGATCGACTCAACGTCAAGGGTCTATGTGCCACAATGATAAGTGGCGTATAGACCCTTGTTTTTTGCCGTTTCACTTAAGGGAATCACCCAGGAAAATATATTGGCCTACGAAGGCACGGACGTGGGCGGCATAGGCGACGGGATGGTCGTGGAAACTACGCGCATGGATGCTGCCCGGACTGACCCACTGCGCCTTGGGCTGCGGTTTGGCGGCATAGAGGCGCGCGAGCATGGAGAAAGGTACGAAGGTGTCGTGGTCGCCATGAATGAAGAGCATTGGCTTGTGGCAACGGGCCACCTGACGCAGAGGCGAGGCCTCGTCGAAACTCCAGCCGTAGCGAAGGCGACAAAGGGCGCTGCAGGCATGGAGCAGCGGAAAGGCAGGGAGACCGAAACGGTCATGAAGCTCGCCCTCAAACTCGTCCCAGGCGCTGGTGTAGCCACAGTCTTCGACAAAGCACTTCACATAAGAGGGGAGCCGTTCGCCCGAGACGCTCATCACGGTAGCAGCTCCCATCGACACGCCGTGGAGCACCATCCGCGTGCTACCATCATGACCGAAACGACTGTTGGCCACCTCCATCCAGTGCATCACGTCGAGGCGGTCGAGCCAACCCATCTGCACGGCCTCACCCTCGCTGCGGCCGTGAGCGTGGAGGTCGGGGAGCAGGAGATTGAAACCCATGTGGTGGTAGATAGAAGCGATGTGCATCATACCCATACCGTTGTCCTCATAGCCGTGGACGAGGAGGGCCACGCGGTCGGTGGGCCGGGGAGCGAGGATATAGGTGGCGTGGTGGCGCTCGCCTGTGGGCATGGTGACGAAAGTGTCGCGCAGGGCTTGGTGGCGCTGCAGGCTATCAGCCCAGGGGCGCAACTGCGGGTTTTCGTCGATGATGTTGTGGAAGCGCCAAGAGAGGTCATGACTGTGTTCCATTGACGGACGGAGGGCATAACGCAACATATAGTCACTGCCCAGGCCGAGGACTGCGAGGAGCACCACGCAGACCACGGCGAAGCCCACAAGGACCCGCTTGCGGGAGGAGAAGGGACGTTTGTTCATATCTTTATTCATAATGAGTATTCATTTATAATGGATCTTCAGCAACCGCAAAGATAATACTTTTTTTTGTGTTTACTCCAACCAGTAGAGGTAAAATACCAAAAATAGTATTACCTTTGCAGAGCCTTCACCCCCCTCTTGAAGAGGACGGATCATAGAGATTTACGGAGAAGAATACGCGTAGTGTTACACCCTTCAAGTAGTAAAAGGACGGCGATAGGCGAATCGGTTTGATAGAAGCATACGTGCCTCATTGTGAATAAACCTGTGGAAAACCCCGTGGAAAAGTGGGGGAACAATCTTCTCATAACCTTGTGGATTTCCACCGACCCACGGCCGAAACCTACCCAGAGTGGATATTCACAGGGTTATCCAAGCCGATTTAGACAAGTTTTCAACGGATTTAGGCGCTCAAAAGATATAAACTTATTATCTTTGCAACAGAATGTGGAAATGTGGAAAAGTGAGTTTACTAACTGATTGTCAGAAAATACAAGAAATGATAAAGCAGGGAAAAGGCTAGGAAAGTGTGGATAATGGAAAACGGGCAATAAGACCCAGAAGTTATCCACGTTATCCACGGCCTATCATAACTCATCATATTTTCTTTTAAAGA
>ERZ1026944.180-NODE-180-length-31394-cov-19.861802_pt1 | contig 31394 bp, 26 predicted proteins | sample MGYA00519569_ERZ1026944 | MGnify/ENA primary metagenome ERZ1026944 (study PRJEB26926, sample SAMN06164618) | human gut metagenome | biome: ENVO:00009003; feature: ENVO:2100002; material: ENVO:00002003 | host: Homo sapiens | place: USA | collected 2012 ... | reverse complement strand
ACGAGATTCCTCTACGTCTCGTGGGCTCGGAGATGTGTATAAGAGACAGACCGCACCCTGCTCGCCACGGGCGATTGTTTCGACCTTAGCAGCGTCGAGACCCGCACCGAGCATATATTCCTGAACCGCCTTGCAACGCCTGTCCGAAAGAAGCATATTGTATTCTTCCGTACCGTACCAGTCGGTATGGCCCACCAAGTAAACCTTCATATTCGGGTTCGACTTGAAAAATTCCGCAGCCTTTCTGACATTTTCACGTTCCGAAGGCGCAACCGCATACTGATTGAAACCGAAATAAATTGTGCCCACGATGTCTTCGGGGTTGATGTTTTCGGGGTCAAAACCCATAGCGGAGTCGCTGGCGCGCTCGTTCAAGCCGTCCGACAAATTGCCGCCGTTGCCGTTGAGCGAGCCGTCCGACATATCGTCGCCGCCGAGTGCCGAAGCGTCGCCGCCCGCAGCCGCGGTATCGAGGGGCGAAGGACCTTCCATAGAGTCGCACGCCGACATTAAAAACAACGAAGCCATCAAAGACGCTATAAGTAGTATTTTTTTCATATTTTTGCGATTTGTATTAAAATTTTTTATTTACTCGGAGTATTCTCGTGCGTTTTCGCTTTTTTTGCAAGTTTTTTCTATAAAAATTTACGCGGCGGGGTCGCCCGCGGCGCAAAGCCGGCAACCGCGCGCAAGGCGGCATAAGCGTTAATTGCGGAATTTTGTTATCGGGAAAATCAGGCGTTTCGACTTTGGAAGCGTGATTTTATAATGTTTTGCGCTCATCTCGCTTTCTATGCGCAGCTGCGCCTCGCGAGCCTCGCGGTTGAGTTTTTCGAGTTCCGCCTGACGCAATTTAAGCCGCTCGATTTCGCTTTCTCTATCGAGGAGGGCGCGTTTGATTCGCGAAATTTCGCTCTCGAAATTTTCTCCCGACTTGCCCGCCGCGTCAAAATCGCGCAAGGCTGCTTTGGTCTGCTCTACGGCAAGGACAAGGCGATCGCGCTCTTTGGCAAGCTCCTCCGACGCCTTCTCGGCGGAAATGCGCGCATCCGCCTCGCGTTCGAGCTGCGCGTTGAGCGCCGCCACAATCTCGTTCTGCGTCATCTTGCTTTTCTGCCGCGCCTGTTCGAGCATTACGCGGGCTTCCGCCGCCTTGCGGGCGTTTTCGGCGGCGCGTCGGTTTGCCTGAACACTGCGCTGGTTGGCGGCGAGAACCTCCTTCTCGATAACGACAACCTTGTTCGCATTCTCGATTGAGCGAGCCTCCAAGATGCGGGTTTGCGCACGTTCGTTCTCGTATTTGACAAAAAACACAACGCCCGTAAACGCCAGAAGGCATATCGCAAAAATTACTACGCTTTGAAACTCCCTGAACATATGGGGTTCATTTTACTAATATGCTTGATTTTGCAATCAAAATCGGTTGCATAGACAAAAAATACGACTGGCGCGATGGAAAAAGTTTCCCAAAATCTCGAATACGAATTGATGAACACGACGATGACGTTCGTTTTTCCGAATGTCGATGAACGCTACGCGCGAAGTGCCGCATACGACTGTTTCATCAAGCTTTGTGCGGTGGAGGATTTAATTAGCATGTTCCGCACGGGCAGCGATGTTTCGATGTTAAACGAAGTTCCCGTCGGGCGCGTCGTAAAAATAGCCGACAGCACCTACGACTGCCTGCTTTCGGCGTTCGAAGCCTGCCGTCTTTCAAAGGGGGCGTTCGACATCTGCATGGGCGAATATTTTTTGAGGGCGAAGGGACTTCCCATGGGCGAAGGCGTCGACACCCCGCGCCGCGGCAAGTTCGCCTTCGACCGTGAAAACTACCTTGTCCAAAAACTCGAAGACGGAAAAATCGACCTCGGGGCAATCGGCAAGGGATACGCGCTCGACCGCGTGGCGCAAATTCTGGACGAAGACTGGGAGATAAAAGACGCATTCGTCTCGTTCGGGGCAAGCAGCATCTACGCCGCGGGCAAAAACGGCGACGGCGCGGACTGGCAAATAAACCTTTCCGACACGGTCTCCGTCCCGCTAAAAAACGCGTTCGCGGGCGCATCTGGAACTTCGGTTCTGGGCAAACACATCGTCGACTGCCGCACGGGCGAGGTCCCGCAAACGCAGCCGTTCAGAACCTGGGCATTTTCGGGCAACGGTGCAATCAGCGACGCCATGGCGACGGCGTTTATGCTTTTGGGCGAAGATGAAATCGGCCAAATTTGCGCCGAAAATCCGATTTCCGCGGCAGTCCAGCAAACGCCCGACTCCGAAATCAAGTTTTTCGAATAGCAATTTAATGCTTGATAAACGCCCGAAAAACTGGCGTAATATGCCGATAAATTGAACGGGTGATAGCGCAGTCTGGTAGCGCATCTGTTTTGGGAACAGAGGGTCGCGAGTTCGAATCTCGCTCGCCCGATTCGATTTTTTTGGCGGCTTGCGGCTTCTCGCTCAGGCCGTTTTTTTTTGCGGCGAAAAGAAAACGCTACTGAGTAAAAATGCACTTTTGTTTTTGCCGAAACAATCCGATAAAATCCTTGACACTGGCGTACGCAATAACGTACGCTTCAAGAAAACAAAAAGGAAAGGAATTTTTATGACCGCAATATCGTCAACCCTCGCAAGAAACAGGCTCTACTCGCTAATCGATGAAGTGGCGGAAACCTCCACGCCCGTAGTGATAACCGGCAAGCGGGCAAACGCCGTAATAGTGTCGGAAGCCGACTGGAATGCGATTCAGGAAACGCTGTATTTGAATTCAATCAAGGGAATGGGGCAATCCATAAAAAAGGGAATGAAGACGCCCCTTTCGAAGTGCTCCAAAAAACTCGACTGGTAGAATGTACACGCTTTTTTATACCGCGCAGGCGCGTCGGGACGCGAAAAAAATCGCCGCAGGCGGATTGAAGGGAAAGGCGTCGAAACTGCTCGCAATTCTCGAAAAAAATCCGTTCCAAAATCCGCCGCCGTTCGAAACGCTCGTGGGCGACCTCGCGGGCGCGTATTCGCGGCGCATAAACATTCAGCACCGCCTTGTATACCAAGTTTACGAAACGGAAAAAGCCGTAAAAGTTTTGCGTATGTGGACGCACTACGAATAAATTTGACTACCGGACAAACTCCGGCTTTTATGTCGGGTATGAGAGGCGTTTTTAAGGCGGTTGTTTGTTTGGTATGCATCTTCATCTTGGCGGGGCGCGTTATGGCGACTTACCAAAGACCCGACCTGCTCGACTACGACGGCAAAGTGTTTATGATTGGCGGATACCAAAATCCGTTCGAAAAATTCCCGAAGATTGACGAAGTGCGGAAGCGTTCCGCCACGCGCCATAGCGGGCTTTGGCGCAGATATGTGGCGCGGTTTGCAATCGAAGACGGCAGACTTGTGTGCAAGACCCTGTATCAGGATTTCCCGCGCGAAGACGAGCCGCAAGAGCCCTTTTGCCGCGACCTGATAGGCGGCGGCGTCTTCTGTCAATGGTTCTCGGGAAAATCGATTCCCCTTCGCGAGACGCGCCCGTATAAACAGGCGTATTTTTTGGAGGAAAAGGAATACGCTCTCGACGTCGAAAACGGAATCGCGAGCGTCGTAGTAAAGCGCGAAAACAAAGATATGCGAATGTCGCCCGAAGACATCAAGCGGCGCGGCGGCGCAAAATACAATCCCGACGACGACAATTTGAGCGACTGGGTCGAGCTTGGATATTTGTGCTTCAATCCGCGATTTAACGAATATTTCGTGTGGCTCGACAAAAACGCCGCCGAAAAAATTTTGGCGCAAAAGACGGTAAAAACGCGCGGATATTTGCGCTCGGCGCGAAAAACTCGCGCGGGTAATTTTGTCAGCCTCGAACTGCCCGCAACCCGCACGAACGCGAAAAAATCCGCGCTGTTCGAAAGCGCAATCGACTGCCGCGCGTTTGTCGGAAAGGCAGTCGAGGCTGTTGTCGAAAATCCGCTGCGCGTTTCGGCAAAAATAATTTCGATGCGCGAATTGAAAAATAGCGAAAGCGTCCACAACGCGCGAAATACAAATTCTGTCTCGCTTGAAGGCGATTTCGAAGAAAGCATCGAGTTTACAAAAAACCTGTTTCCGAAAGTCGGGCGCGAAAATCTCGACGAATCGAAAATCAAAGCGGAACTGGTTTGGGAGGATTTCAACTTGTCGGATTTTCCATCGCTGAAAATCCGCTACTCTGCGGGCGGCGGCGTGATGAAATCGCGCCACTACGAACGCCTCGTCGACCTCCGCCAGCCGAAATACGACATCGAATACCGCTACCCCGACACGGATTTAAGCCGCGCGAAATTTGTTGTTAAAATCGACTTTTGCGACTATAACACGCCGCTTGACACAATCGAAAAATGGCCGTGGCCGCGCGAAATATCGCTCGGCGGAATGCGGGTTTGGACGCTCGAAAAAGAGCTCGAAACAAACGCGCTGCTAAAATTTCTGCTCGCGAAATCTCGCGAAGAAATTTGCGCCGCCGCCGAAAATTTGGACGAAAAATCCGCGGAAACCGCGCAGCATATTTTGGAGCGGCACTCGGCGCAATACAGCGAATCGGGGCGCGAAAAATTGCGGGCTATCGGAACCGTCATTCAAGGGTGTTTGAAAAAAGGCGTCGGGCGGAAATAAAAAAATCCGCGCGGATAAAAGTTGCGCAAAAAAACACGACGGCGCGGAAAAAATATCCGCACCGCTTGTAATTCTGCAAAGAAAAATCAGGCAAAATCTTCCGCGTTATTTGGCGGAAACACCGATTTTCAAAACAACCGGATACATCGGCTCGATTTTTCGGTTGACGGTAAGCAACCCGTCTTTTGCCGAAAACGGGACGCTCTCCCACTCGCCCTTTTGCGTCATAATCTTTACGGAAACGGGTTTTACGGAATACGCGAGTTCGATTTTATCGAGAACGTCCCAACCGAAATTGAACAAGCCCATAAGCTCGCCGCCGTCTTCGAGCGTGCCCGAATAGACGAACATCTCGGCGTCGAACGGATACCAGATACGGAACGGCTCGACCTCCGCAAACGCGCCGAGAATAAACGCCTTGCGCGGGTAGCGCATATACGTGCCCCAGCCGCCGCCGTTGATATCGGAGGCAAAGACGAGCACTTTCGCGCCGAACTCGTTTTCGAAAAGCGTAGCCGAAGGCGAGACTGTTTGAAAGCGCGATTTGTCGTCCTGCGCAAACGGCTTTTTCACGAAATTAGCCAAGACGCGCGTCTTTTGCGAAGTCGGAGTCAGGCGGACGAAGTTCGAAGAGGAAACCATTACCTTGCCGCGCAGTCCGCCGTTTATCGGGTCGGGCGAAACTACCTCGCAATTGACTTGGGTTGCGGACAACGGCGAAACTTCCACGCCCAGATATTTGCCGAAGCCGCGGCGGCAAAGTTCGGCGGCGGCTCCCCCGTCGAGGGCCATGCCGCGTTTTAGCTGGACGAGAATTTCGGCGTCGCTAAAAAAGCCGACATCGGTTTTGTTTATCATCGCGGGATTGTCGCCTATGAATGCGAAGTTTGTGGGCAAGCCCGAAACACAGCAGAGCGTCTGCGCCCACGGAACTGCTGTGATTGCGCCAGCTGGACGGAAGGGATTGAAGTTGAACAGAGGCGTTTTCGAAATCGGCGTGGCGAAGCCCGAGTGGCGTTTTACGTTTGCTACTTCGCGGGCGATTGACTCGTAGAAATCGGCGTGTTCGGCGAGGATTTTTCGGTAAGCCTCGTTGCCGTTTGGCTCGAATTCCGAGGTCGAGGTTATCCACTGTTTCGCGCCCCTGCACCCGTAAAGCAGGTATCCGCAATAGTTGGCGTGAAGCGAGCGGGCGGAAGTCCCGTAGCGGTTGTGCGGAAGCGTGTCGGTTTCGGCGAGAACAATGGCGGAACCCTTGACATAGGGCACCTGAACCATTGTCGAATACATAGTCTTTGCGAAGTTGCGCGGCGACTTGTTCGCTTCGGCGTAGCGGGCGTTGTTTATGCGCACTATCGGCGTCTGCCCCTTCGCGGCGAAGATTTTGCCGAGGCGGGCGGAATAGCGGATATCGCCCGAACACACGCAAACGGACATCGGAATTTTCGGGTCGATTTCGTCGACGGCTGCGCGCATTTTTTCGGCGAGCGAACAGAGACTGTCGATGTTGACGGCGTCGATTATCTTCGAAACGCGCCTGTCTTGCTCCGATGTCCCGTAGACGTGGGCGCGAGCCTGCTCGGCGGTTATCGTGTAGCCGAGCCGCCGCGATATTTCAGCCAAATGCAGCCGACAAAGACAACCCGTCGAGTTTGTATACATTCGGAAGTCGTCGTCAACCATAATGTGGTCGGGGCGAAGCTCGGCGGCTTGGCGGCAAATGTCGCGCATATATTTTATCGTGCCCGCGCCGAGCGGACAACATTTGTTCGGATTGGGCTTCGCCTCCGTCAGCGAAACAAAATGTTCGAGATTGTTTGGATTTTTGAGCCAATAGCCGTGCCCGATTGTCGATTGCAAAAGAATGCCATACGGCGCGCGGCCGTTTATAAGCTCCCGCGTTTTCTTGAAACGTTTCGCAAGCACCCGCATTTTGTCGACGGGCGGAGTCCCTTCGGGAACGAGCGTAAACATCGCAAGCGAAACATCGGCAATGCGTTCGTTTTTTATGCGCACAATGTCTTCGGCAAGCTGCGCCTCAGCACCCTCGTTTATTGGGACAATATTGAAAACAGTCAACTCGTGCCCCTGCTGAGCCGCCGCCGACAAAACGCCGAAAAGCATAGCAAAAACAATGAACGGCGGCTTTGATAAAAATTTCGAAAAATGTCTTGACGTATTTGGCATATCGGCAACGTAGTCTAAAAAAAACAAAACCGATTTCAACCACAAAAACCAAAAAAAAACTAAAAAAACTTCCCGCACAAAGGCGGGAATGAAGTTTGTCGAAGTCCGACTGTAAGGCGTTTTCGATGCGATTAAAGTTTGATTGAAAAAATACAGCAATCGTCGCCGACTACGTAGTAATCTTTTAGGGTGGCTTCGTGCGTCCATCCGTTTTTTTTGTAAAATTCGCGAGTCGGCATATACTGCGGACGCCCTGCTGTTTGCAGATAGACGGTTCGCCCGCCGCGCAACCGCATAATGTCGAGCGCGCGATTTATGAGTTTCGAACCGATACCGCATCCGCGGAAAGAATTGTCTACGGCAATCCAGTAAATTTGGTAATTAGCGTCGGTGCAGGCGATTTTTTCGAACGACACAAAGCCCGCGACGCGTCCGTCCAACTCGGCAAAAAGATATGTCGTACCGCCGCCGTTCAGGCTTTCGCGCAAGTCGCCAACGGCACTCGAAATTTCGTCTTCGACCTCCTCGAAAAATTTCGAGGATCTCACGATGCGCTCGACCTCCGCGGCGTCCGACATCCGCGCCCCTTCCCTGAATACAAGCTTTCCCGAAGTATTTTTATCCATACAGAACCTTTCTTTTTACACAGTCGTTTTTATTTGCGCAATGTGTCGGAAGAGGCGATCCGCCTGATTTTGTCGATTCTTCCGGCAAAACATTTTATTATTGTCTGATATAAATTAATACCCTCGACTTTGTCCTCTATTCCGGCGTCTATGCTGGGATTGTCGTTTACTTCAATCATAAGTATTTGCCCGTCGTCGGTTTCTTTGAGGTCTACGCCGTAAAGTCCGTCTCCGATAGAGTTCGCCATTCTGAGGGCGATGTCGAGAATTTTTTTCGGCACGTCCGAAACTTTGAGCGCATCAAAATCGCCCTCGCGTTTGGAGCCTTTTGCGTCTTTGTTGACAATCTGCCAATGCGACTGCGCCATGTAGTATTTGCACGCATAGATTGCCTTGCGGTCGAGTATGCCAATGCGCCAATCGAACTTTGTCGGAACGAACTTTTGCGCTATTAAAAGCGAAGAATGTCTGAAAAGTTTGCTCGTGATTTTTTTCAAGCTTTTTGCGTCTTCCGCCTTGAAAACCCCCTGCGAAAACTGGCTGTCGGGCTGTTTTATGACAAGCGGAAACCCTATTTCAGCCTCGACGTCGAAAACGTTGTCGCGGTGTAAAATCATTGTCTTCGGCATTGGAACTTTGCGCATTTGCGCCTGTTCGGCTTGGAAGACCTTGTTTGCGCAACGCACTATCGATGCGGGGTCGTCTATCACGACAATTCCGTCTGTCTGGGCGCAACGCGAAAATTTATAGGTGTAATTGTCTACGTTTGTCGTTGCGCGGATGAACAACGCGTCGAACTCTTTGAGGCGGTCGAAATCGTGTTTGGTGATCAGTTCGCAATAGAACCCCGCTTTTTGGGCGGCTCTGACGAACCTGGCCAAAGCCTTTTCGTTTGACGGGGGATATTTTTCGTCCTCATCCACAAGTATTGCCATCGAATACTTTGTCCTGTCCTGCCAATCCGAAATTTTGTGGTAGGACGCCAAATATGCCGACGCCGTTTCGGTGATGAATTTGCGGTTTTCGCGGGTGATGTCGGCAGCTCCGAACGGTTCTATCGAGCGGAGTTTCCAGCCCGATTTGCGGCGGCGGAATTTTGCGGTGAACATCGGCGCGTTGAATCGCGCAAAAAGTATACGCCCTATTTTGTTGTAATCGGGATTCTCGCATTTGCCGAAGCACACATCGAGCTTGAATTCGTCGCCGAAACAATGTTTGGAATCGGGTTTGGCAAGCACCTTGTTTGCGGTATGCTCGACGTCGGGGGCGAGACTTTCCAACATTTTACGCGATGAAAAATCCATAATTGTGCGGACGGACGGCTCGGGATGGTGCATACGCGCAAACGCCAATAACGAAGCGTAATAGCCCATATTTTGATAGTTGAAAACGTTGCACAAATTATAAACCTTATACTTCCCAAGTTGTGCAAACTCCGAATTTGTAATGTATTGTTTCGGGGACACAACCCTTGTATTGGGCAGGTTCAATATCCACTTGTCGGGATTATTTACGACTATCAAGTTTTCCATCTTTTGTTCTAAAAGTTTTTTTGAAAAAAATTTTTGGGACGGCAAAGCGGAATTTGCGCAGGCAATCCGCATCAGCGAGCGTTCCGAAAAAATAGTGCGGAACGGGCAAAGGAGGATATTCGCCAAAAGGTAAATCCTCCGTCGATGCCCGTCATTTAAAGAAGTCGGAGAGGGAATTTCCGAAAGATTGACGCGGACGCGGCGCGGATCGGTCGTTGTTTGACGAACGTGGCGCGTTGCGGAATCCGCTATTGCCGAAGCCCGAACGCGGTGTTCCCTTCGCGGCAATGTCGCCGGCTGAACGCGCGCGCTTTTGCGGATTCGATTTCATCGAAAGCGAAATGCGCTTGCGCGGAACGTCGACTTCCAAAACATATACATTGACCTTCTGCTGCGGCTTGACAACCTCGTTGGGGTCGCGCACAAAAACGTCGGAAAGCTCGGAAACGTGGACAAGCCCGTCCTGATGAACGCCGATGTCGACAAACGCGCCGAACGCGGTGACATTCGTGACAATGCCTGGAATGCGCATACCTTCGCGCAAGTCCTCGATTTTGGAAACGCCTTCGGCAAACGAAAACGCCTCGAACTTTTCGCGCGGGTCGCGCCCGGGCTTGCCAAGCTCCTGCATAATGTCTTTGAGCGTGGGCATGCCGATTTCGTCGCCGACATAGTTTTTGAGGTCGATTTTTGCGCGGGCGGAGGCGTCCTTCAAAAGCGTGTTGATGTCGCTACCGATATCGGCAGCCATTTTCTCTACAAGCTTGTAGCGTTCGGGATGGACGGCACTGGCGTCGAGTGGGTTGTCGCCGCCGTTGATGCGCAGAAAACCCGCCGCCTGCTCGAAGCTCTTCGCGCCGAGCCCCTTGACTTTGAGCAGCTCCTTGCGGTTTTTGAAAGGCCCGTTTTCATTGCGGTAGGCTACGATATTCGCGGCAGTCGCGGCGTTAAGCCCCGAAACGTAAGAAAGCAGCTGTTTGCTTGCGGTGTTGACTTCGACGCCGACGGAATTGACGCAGCTAACGACGACGTCGTCGAGCGAGCGTTTGAGCATTGTCTGATTGACATCGTGCTGATACTGACCGACGCCGATTGATTGCGGGTCGATTTTCACGAGTTCGGCAAGCGGATCCATGAGGCGGCGGCCGATTGAAACCGCGCCGCGCACGGTGATGTCGTAGTCGGGAAATTCCTCGCGCGCGACTTCCGAAGCGGAGTAAATCGACGCTCCGCTTTCATTTACCATAACCACGACTATCGACTGCGGAAGCCCGAGCGAGCGCACAAAGGCTTCGGTCTCCCTGCCCGCAGTGCCGTTGCCGATTGCGATTGCCTCGATTTCGAAACGCCTGCACAGGGCGCGGATTTTATCTTCCGCCTCCTTGACGCGCATCGCGGATTGCTCGGGATATACTACATCGTTGTGAAGGAGGTCGCCCTGACGGTTCAGACACACAACCTTGCAGCCCGTCCTGAACCCGGGGTCGATTGCCAGCACGTTTTTGCCGCCCAACGGCGACGACATAAGCAGCTCGCGCAGATTGTTCGCAAATACCTTTACGGCTTCCTCGTCGGCGCGCTTTTTGATTTCGAGGCGCATATACGTTTCGGTTGTCGACGAAAGCAGGCGTTTGTAGGAGTCCTCCGCGGCGAGTGCGACTTGACGCCCGCACGGCGATTCGGGATTTTTTACAAAAAGATTTTTGAGAATCGCAACCGCGACGTCTTCGTCGGGAACTACGCGCATAATCAAAAAGCCCTCGCTTTCGCCGCGACGCACCGCGAGGATTCTGTGCGAAGGCGCGGTTTTCACCGGTTCGGACCAATCGAAATAGTCGCGGTATTTTGCGCCTTCGGCCTCTTTGCCTGTCATAACCTTGCTCGACATAACGGCGTTGTTTTCGAAATACTCGCGCATGGAACTGCGGGCGGAGGCGTCGTCGGAGATGTTTTCGGCGATAATGTCGCGCGCACCCGCGAGCGCGGCGGCACTGTCGGCAACCTCCTTTGCCGCGTCGACGAACTTTTGCGCTTCGGCTTCGCAGTCGGCGGAGGTTTCGCGGTTGTCCATAATGAATACCGCCAGCGGTTCAAGCCCGCGCTCCTTGGCGATTGTCGCCTTCGTCCTGCGCTTCGGCTTGAACGGCTGATAGATGTCCTCCAACTTCGATAGCGACTGCGCCGCGTCGAGCTTCGACTCCAATTCCGCCGAAAGCAGATTCCGTTCCTGCAACGATTTTTTTATCGACGCCCTGCGCTCGTCTATCGCCTTCAACTTTTCGAGCTCGTCGCGGATTGCGGCAATCTGCACTTCGTCGAGCGAGCCCGTCGCCTCTTTGCGGTAGCGGGCTATGAACGGCACAGTCGCGCCCTCCTCCAAAAGTTTGGCTGCGGCGGCGACTTGGTGTTGCGGAATGTTAAGCGCGGACGATGCCGCTATCAAATGTTGGTCTGTCATATTTTGTGATTTAGAAAACTACTTTCGCGCAGAGGGGGAAGTGGTCGGAGGCGTAGTCTACGTCCTTCTGCCTGTCCTGAGGCTTCGAGCGGTCGAATTCGACTTTGCCGATACGGTCTGTGATTGCGAAAAACTCCTTCACCTTCACATTCGGCGAAACGAAAATGTAGTCGATATACGCCGTGGGGATGCCCGAATACGCGTGCCAAGTGCCCGACGGAACATACGCGGGCTCTTCGGAAATGTCGCGCGCGTGGCGGAATTTTGGGGAATCTACAATAGGCTTAATCGACTTGTCGCCGAAGGGGACATTGAAGTCTCCCGTTACGAAATATGTGGCGTTGTCGCCCGCGATTTCTGCGACTTTTTGCACTATAAGCTTTACGCCGTTTTCGCGGGCCTTGACACCCACATGGTCGAGGTGCGTATTGAAGAAGTAGAACTTTTTGCCGGAAGCGATGTCTTCAAACTCGCCCCAAGTGCAAATGCGGCGGCACACCGCGTCCCAGCCTTTGGAGACTTTTTCGGGAGTGTCCGAAATCCAGAACGTGCCCGATTTCAGGCATTTTATCTTTTTTGTGTTGTAGACAACGGGAGAATATTCGCCCTCCTCCTTGCCGTCGTCGCGCCCTACGCCGACATACGCATAGCCTTCGGGCAAAATGGCGTCGATTTGGTGCTTGAACGTTTCCTGCGCCCCGAAGATGTCGAATTTATAGTGGCGTTGCAACGCCTTTTCGGCGTCGCGGCGCGTCTGCGCCCAATACATTTTTTCGGGCGTGGGAGCCATTTGAATGTTGCACGTCGCGACTTTGAGCTCGGCATTTTTCTGTCCGCAACCGCAAAAAAGCGACGCCAATGCGGCAACTATTATTGATATTTTTAGGTGTTTCATATTTTTACCTGCTATTTTATATTTTTGTTTCGAGATGTTCGAGTTGCGCCGACGCCGACTCCCATTCTGCGTAGAGCGACGCCAGGCGCGCTTTGAGGGCGTTGTAGCTCTCGGTTGTCGAAGAGCATTGCGCCCCCCGCTTGAAAAATTCCGCCGAAGACATTTCGGCTTCGAGTTTCGCAAGCTCGTCCTCGGCGGCGGCTATGTCCGCCTCAAATGCCGCAACGCGTTTTTTCGTCTGCGAGAGTTCGCGCCGCGCCTGCGAGAGCTGCTGCTTGCGCGCCTTGAAGTCCGAAACTTCGCGCGGCTTTGCGGGCTTGACGGCTATTCTGCCCTCGGCTTTTATGCGCTCCACATAGTCGCTCAAATTGCCCTCGAAAAACCTGACGCCGTTGTGGCTAAGCTCGATTACGCGGTTGACAATCGGGTCGAGAAAATCCCTGTCGTGGCTGACAACCAAAAACGTGCCGTCGTATTTTGCGAGCGCGTTTTGCAGAACGGTTTTCGAGTTCATATCGAGGTGGTTCGTCGGCTCGTCGAGCAGCAGAAAATTGAAGTCGCGCAAAAGCATTTTTACAAGCGCGAGGCGGTTTTTTTCACCACCCGAAAGCACCGCGACACTCTTTAAAACGTCGTCGCCGCGAAAGAGGAACGAGCCGAGCAAACCGCGGACTTTCACGCGCCGCTCGAACGGAACCCCCGCGCAAGCCTCGGCGAGAACGTCGTTGTTGCGGTCTAGCCGCGCCGACTGGTGCTGCGCAAAAAACGACATCTCGACATTCGTCCCGAGCTTTGCCGTGCCCGAATCGGCTTCGAGTTCTCCCGCGACAATGCGCGCCAATGTCGACTTGCCCGCACCGTTTACGCCCACGAGCGCGACGCGCTCGCCGCGTTCGATTTTGAATGAAATACCGTCGAGAACCTTGTGAGAGCCGAATGATTTCGAGACATTTTGAACGTCCAAGACGACTTGTCCGCTGCGCTTTGCCGGCGGAAATTCGAAGTCAATCTCGCCGTCGAAGTCGTCCTCCACCTCGATTCGCTCGATTTTGTCGAGGGCTTTTATGCGGCTTTGCACCTGCGCAGCCTTCGAGCTTTTGCTTCTGAAACGCTCGATAAAACGCTCGGTTTTGTCGATTTCGCGCTGCTGGTTTGCGGCGGACTTTTGGAGAACTTCAAAACGCTTGCGGCTTTCGCGCAAATAAAAATCGTAATTGCCCGCGTATGTGTCGAGCCGCCCCTTTGAAAGGTGGAAAGTGCGCGTGGTAAGCGAATCCAAAAACGCCTTGTCGTGGCTGACGATTATCACCGCGCCCGAGTAGTTTTGCAGATAGTTTTCGAGCCACGCAATGGACTCTATGTCGAGGTGGTTTGTAGGCTCGTCGAGCAGCACCAGCGAGGGCGAGCGTAGCAGAATCTTGGCGAGAGCAATGCGCATTTGCCAGCCGCCCGAAAACTCCGAACACGGGCGCGCCATATCGGACATTGCAAAACCCAAGCCCTGTAACACAGTCTCCACGCGCGAGCGCAGTTTGTCTTCCTGCATATCCTCCAAACGGTGTTGAAGCTCGCCCATAGTTTCGATTGCCTCGGAATACTCGGGCGAAGACGGGTCGGCGGCAGAGATTGTCTCCCCCACGGCTTCGAGCTCTTTACGGGCGGTAATGATGTCCACAAACGCCGACTCCGCCTCTTCGAAAAGCGGGCGGGAACCGCTTACAAGCCCCTCCTGCGGAAGATAGCCGACAGTCGCGTATTTCGGCTTTGCAATTTCGCCCGAATCGGCGGTCTCGATGCCCGCGAGAATTTTAAGCAATGTCGACTTGCCCGCGCCGTTCGAACCTACAAGCCCGATTTTATCGTTGCGGTTGACGACCGCACAGGCGCAGTCGAATATCTTCCGCACCCCGAACGAAAGCGATATGTTTCTAAGCTCTATCACGACACCCCCACGCTTTGCACGTCAAGACAAACGACGAAACAAACCGAAACCCGCTCGCACCCGACTACTGCTCTTCGGGAGAAAGGAAACGCCTGTCGACCGCCTGAGCCGCGACAATGACGCTCGTGCCGAAAATGTCGTCCTCCGTCGAACCGCGGGAAATTTCGCCGACGGGCTTCGTAAGCCCCGTCAGAATCTGCCCGTAGCAGCGGACATCGGAGGACGTTATTTGGAGCATTTTGGAGGTAATGTTGCCCGAATTCAGGTCGGGAAAAATCAGGACATTCGCCCTGCCCGCCACCGAGCTTGAAATCCCCTTTTGAAGCGCGACTTCCGGACGCAGCGCGGCGTCGACCTGCAACTCGCCGTCGATTTCTATTTCAAGGCGTTCGCGCACAATGCGCTCGTGCACCAAAGCCGTTGCCGCCCGCATTTTAAGCACACTTGCGCTCTTTGGATTCGGCGTTTTCGAAACGTAGGAAAGCATTGCCACTTTCGGGGTTTCGAGCGTGAAGTGGTTGACCAAAAGCGCGGTAGTTGTTGCGATATCGCAAAGCTCGGTTTCGGTGGGCTCGGCTACAACGCCGCAATCAGCCAAAAACAGGTCGCCCTTAATGCCGAGCGATTCAATACCCGTTGCGACAACCATCATCGAGCTCACGGTCGAAATGCCCTTTTGCTTCGAGATTATCTGGAAAATCGGGCGAAGAGAGCTTGCCGTCGCACTCGACGCGCCCGTTACCATGGCGTCGCACCTGCCCGTTGCGAGCATAAGCAGCGCGAAGTAGAGCGGTTGCGCCGCCATATTTTTTATATTCTCGGCGTCGATATCCCTGAAAACGGGCAAGCCCGACATAAGCTTTGCGAGCGTTTCGAAATCGTCCGAAAGCGGCGGATTTACTATTTTAAACCCGTCGGTGCGGATTTCATTGGCGGCGGCGATTTCCAAAATCTTTTCGCGGTTGCCCAGCAGAATGGGAACGCCCAATTTGCGCGTCGCGAACTGTCTGGCGGCGCGGATTACGCGTATGTCCTCTCCGTCGGGATAGACGAGGCGTTTTGGGTGGTTTTGAAGTCTTGCCGATAGTTTTTTTACCAATGCCATAGAATGAAATCCTGTCTGTGCAAATATTATAAATCGTAAATTGAATTCTCTTCCTCGGAACGTTATCGCAGGCGGCGCGGTTGTCAAATTTTTTCGGCGTCGGGCTCGGCAAAAAAGTCAGATTTCCGAAGTGTAGTAGTCGCGCGGGATGGGCTCCAAAAACCGGCTTATCGGGCGCGACTGAATTTCGCCGCCGACAACCGCAACTTTTGGATATGTTATGATGAGGTGTTCCATTGCGCGCGTTGCGGCAACATAGAAAAGACGCCGCTCCTCGTCGACATCGCCGTCGTCGATGCTGCGCTTCGTCGGGAAAAGTCCGTCCGCCGCACCGATTACAAACACGACGGGGAACTCCAAGCCCTTCGCCTGATGGACAGTCATCAACCGCACCCTGCCCCCGAATTCCTCGGGCTGCTGCTCCACCCGCGCCTCCGAAACTTCGAGGGCGACATTCGCCAAAAACTCGTCGAAATTCGGATACCGCGAGGCGTATTCCATAAGCGCGTCGAAGTCCTTCGCCCGCTCGGGATAGTCTTCATACGCGCCCATCATCGCGGTTTTATACCAGCCCGAGCAGACTTTTTTGACAAGCTCCTCGGGCAGCTTTTCGATATGAGACTCGGACAAAATCGGCGCGGGAATTGACGCGCCTTGAACGGGATTTTCGGCGGAGGACGTTGATGGAACATCCGATTCGGGTTCGTCGAAATCGAAGAGATTCAGCTGGCGCGAGGGCTGCGCAGCCGCCGCGTCCGATTGCGCTTCCATTGCCGCGGAATCTGCCATTCGCACCGTCGGGGCGGAAGAACTGCGGGCTATGTCCGACGAGAGTTCGAGCATTTCCGCCGCCATCTGAGCGAAAATCTCGCGCGATACGGAGGGCACTTTGCCCAAAACCGACTTGTCCGACAATGCCGCGTGAATCGAAATGTCCTTCTTTTTGGCGAGCGTCGCGGCGGCGTCGTAAATCTTGCGGGCAGTTTTGTCGCCAACCTTGTCCATAAAGCGGACAAAGCGGTGGAAACTCACAAAATCCTTGGGGTTCGAGGCGAATTTTATTTGGGCTACGACGTCCTTGATGTGCGCCTGCTCGAAAAATTTCAGCCCGCTCGTTATCGCAAACGGAATGTTTTTATATTGCAGCTGCAACTGCAAGTCCATTGCCTGAAAATGCGAGCGATACAAAACCGCAATGTCGGAGTATTCATAAACGCCCTCCCCGACAACCTCGCGGATTAGCTCGCAAACCATACGCGCCTGCGAAGACGCGTCCAACGCCGACACCACCACGGGCTTGTGGTAGCCTTCGCGGGCGGGCACTAACACCTTGCGGTAGTTTTCGTCGGTCGGCATCTGGTCGAGAATGCGGTTTGCAAAACGCAGAATCTGCGGCGAGCTGCGGTAGTTGCGCTCTATCTTGTAAATGTTCGCGGCGGGATAGCGGTCTTTGAACGTGAGGATATTGTCGATTTCCGCGCCGCGCCACGAGTATATGCATTGGGCGTCGTCGCCGACCGCGCTTATCTGCCCGCGGTCGGCAATCAGGTCTAAAATCGCCGATTGCAGGCGGTTGGTGTCCTGATACTCGTCGACCAAAATGTTTTTGAACCTGTCGCGGTATTTTTGCAAAACGTCGGGGTTTTCAAGCAGCAGCTTGTGCCAGAGTTCAAGCATATCGTCAAAGTCGCAGCTATTCGAAGCGCGTTTCGCCTTGGCGTAGGCTGCGGCGATTTCCTCAATCTGCGCCACGGGCGTTTCAATCCACGGAAAGCGGTCGACCATCGCCTGTTCGAGCGAACTCATTGTGTTGCGGGCAAAACTGATTATTTCAAAAAGCAGCGCGGCTTTCGGATTCGTCTTTGTCGAAAAAAATCGCGGGTTGACGAGTTCGACAGTGCTTTTTAGCAGTTTGAGCGAATCTTCGGCGTCCAAAATCGTGAAGTTGGGTTCAAGCCCTACTTTTTCGGCGTAGATGCGCAGAAAGCGGCAGCCGATTGAATGGAATGTGCCGCCGAAAAATTCGCCCGCAGCAAAACCCGTGAGCTTTTCGATTCGCTCCAACATCTGCGCCGCCGCCTTATTCGTGAACGTCAACAGAAGTATGCGCCACGGCTTGATACCGCATTCGGAAATCAGCCAGGCTACCCGATACGTCAGCGTGCGCGTCTTGCCCGACCCCGCCCCCGCAAGCACGAGCGCGGGACGGTTGGGCGGTGCCATTACCGCCGCCAACTGGTCGGGATTTAATTGCTTTTCGTAATCGATTTCGAGTGCCACGATAAAAAACGCGCCCATCTGCGGGCGCAAAAATTTTTAATGTTTTAGTTTCCTGTGCGTGCAGAAACGGAAGAAAAAAAAGAGATCTTTGGGCGATTTTGCGGTTGGGAGATTTTGCGGTATCAAAGCGGATTTCCGCACCCCACGCACCCCACGCAACCCGCCAATCCCCCAGCCGAGCCGCTTCAATCCAACCCACGCGCCGCCGGGATTTTTTCAACAGCCCCGCGCCGCAACGCAAGACCCGACGCGTCGGAGTTAAAGCGACGCCAAATAGTCTATCGCCGCAATGTATCCGCCGAACCCCAAGCCCGAAATAACGCCGACGCAGGCTGGGGCTGTAATCGATTCGTGGCGGAACTGTTCGCGCTTGTAAATGTTCGAGATGTGGACTTCCACAAACTTGATTTCGCTTCCCGCAATGCAGTCGCGAAGCGCGACCGACGTATGCGAAAACGCCGCGGGATTTATCACTCCCAGACGCACGCCCGCGTCCGAAAGCTCCGCGATTTTTTCTACAATCGCGCCCTCGTAGTTCGACTGGAAATGCTCGAGCTTAACCCCCAACTTTTCGGCGTGTTTGTCGAGCGCGGCGGTTAGGTCGGCAAGCGTTTGCGCGCCGTATATTTCTGGCTCGCGTCTGCCGAGCCTGTCGAGATTTACACCGTTGATTATCGCAATCGTTTTCATATTCGTTATCAATTTGCGCCGATTATTTATATTTTCCGCCGATTATAAAGCTTTTTTTGCTGCTGGCGCGTCTTTTGTTCGGAGTCTCTCGTTTTTCGATTTTTTACAGCGGATTGCCCGTTTCGATAAAGTTTGTTTTCAGCCCGAATTTTTCGGCTATTGTTTCGGCAAGTGCCATTGCGCCGAAACGCTCGGTTGCGTAATGCCCGCAGGGATATAGGTTCAAACCCATATCGCGCGCCATTGTGAAGTGACGCTCGCGCAGCTCGCCGCAAACGAGGGTATCGAAGCCCAATTCGGGCAGATGGGCCACAACGTCGCCGCACGAACCCGAGCAGATGGCGATTTTTTTCGGATTTTCCGAGCCGAACGAAAAGCCCTTGTATGTGTCGGCAAAAAGATTTTTAAGGCGGCGTTCAAGCTCCGCCCTGCCGCCCTTGGGCACGGTCGCGGTAACGCCTATGTCTTTGCCCTCGACTTCGACGCAACCGCCCGAAATTTCAAGGTCGAGCGCGTCGGCAAGCAGCTTGTTGTTGCCGATTTTCGGGTGGGCGTCAAGCGGCAGATGCATCGAATAAACCGCCATATCTGCGTCGAGCAACGCCCTGATTTTCTCGTAATTCGCACCGACTACGGGTATGGGGGCGTCCCAGTAAAGCCCGTGGTGGACAACCAAAAGATTCGCCCCGAGCGCGGCGGCCTGACGGATTTCCCAAAGCCCCGCGTCGACCGCCGAGGCCACGCGCAAGACTGTGCCCGAATTCTGGAATTGAAGCCCGTTGAACGCGCCGTCGAAGTCGCGGAACTCGGACTTGCCGCAGAACTTGTCCGCAAACGCGACAACTTCGGAAAGCGCAACCGCGCCGCCAAATTTTTTCGAGTCCGATTCTGTTTCGCTTTTTTTTGCAAAAGCGGAGTTTTTCACAAGCGCGGAGCCGGTTTTTTTTGCCATATCTAAAATTGTCTAAAATTGTTAAAAGTTATTCGTCGGAAAGATTTTTCATGCGCTCCGAAAGCGTCGGGTGGGAGTAGTGGAATGCGCTGTAAATCGGGTTCGGCGTGAGGTTGCCGAGATTTTTTGTATGGAGTTTTTTCAATGCCGAAATCAACGCGCCGCCACCGCCGCAAAGCAGCGAGGCAAAGTCGTCAGCCTCATACTCCCGCCTGCGCGAAAAATAGTTTTCAATCGGTTTCAGCCAGAACGTAAACGTGCCCGCATAGAGCGCGTAAATGAGAACTACCCCGCCCAAACCGTATTTTTTGTCGAAACCGAATTGGGTAAAAAACCAGTCGCTCTGCGCCAAATATCCCATAAACGCAAACATCGCAAACGTCAAAACAAACGACGACAATATCATTTTGCCGATGTGCCCGCGGCGGTAGTGCCCTATTTCGTGAGCCAAAACCGCCTCCAATTCGGGCTTGTCGAGCTGCTCCAAAAGCGTGTCGAAAAGCACTATCCGCCTGAAACGCCCGAACCCCGTAAAATACGCGTTTGAATGCGAGCTTCTGCGGCTTCCGTCAATAACCTGAATCGTCTTCGCGTAGAATTTTCCGCGTTTGGCAAGCGCGAAAAGCGCGTCTTTTAGCTCGCCGTCTTTGAGGTCTTCAAGCTTGTTGAAAAGCGGAACAATGAACATCGGATACACCACTATCATCACGAGCTGGAACACCGCCACCGCCGCAAAACCCCATACCCACCACGTCGACGGGAATTTCTGCGCAAACCACAAAATCAGCGCAAGCAGCGGAACGCAAAGAACCACGCAGACCGCGAACCCCTTCAACTTGTCCGTAATCCAGAGCGGAAGCGTGCTCTTATTGAAGCCGAAATCCTGTTCTATGCTGAATTGCTCGTAGTATTCAAAGCCGAGCGACGGCAACGAAACCACCGTCATCACCGCAATCACAGCCAACGCCTGCGCGAAGAATCCGCCGCCGAACGCCCCCGCAAAACACTCATACATTGCAGGAAACGCGCCCGAAACAAGAAGGGCGGTCATAAGCAGAAAACCGAAAAATCCGTCGAGAATCGAAAGCCGCGTGTGCGCCTCGGTGTAGAGCGCGCCCTTGCGGTACGTTTCGGGGTCGATAAAACTTTTGAACTCTTCGGGAACTTCCGCGGGGCGCGCGCGCAGACTCGATAAATTCATCAGTTCGAGCGCGGTCGATGCGCACACGGTCAACGCGCATGCCACTGCGAGAAATATAACCGCGAACGTCATTTTGCTATTTTATAAGTTTCTTTATTATGCCAAGCAGCATTGCGGGGTTGGCCTTGCCCTTCGTGGCTTTCATAACTGGGCCGATGAGGGCGTTTACCGCCTTTTCGTTGCCCGCCTTGAATTCGCCGACCGCCTTGGGATTTGCGTCGATTGCAGCCTGACAGAATTTTTCGAGCTCGCCCGAATCGCTGTTTTGTTCAAGCCCCTTTTCCCTGACGATAGCCTCCGCCGTCTTGCCCGTTGAGAACATTTCGGCGAAGACGTCTTTTGCAATCTGTTTTGAAATCGAGCCGCCGTCGATAATCTTGACAAGCCCCGCGAGGTTTTCGGGAGTGAGTTTGCACCGGTCGAGATGCTTTTCGTGTTCGACATTCTTGTGCGAACTTTCGGCGGAATCTTCAAAGCCGCCGAGTTCTGGCTGCTCTTCGGCGCGGCGGGAGGTCTCGGCTGCGGAAATTTCGCGCAGGAGGTCGTTTACGAGCATATTCGCCGTCGTCTTCGGGTTTCCCGAATACGCCGCGAGCGACTTTTCGAAATAGCCGCACAACTCCCTGTCGTGGCACATAACCGAGGTTATCGAATACGGAAGGGAAAAATCCTTCATATATCTGCGCTGGCGGTCGAACGGCATTTCGACCAAGTCGGCGCGGATGCTATCCAGAAGTTCGCGCGAAATCCTGACGGGCATAAGGTCGGGTTCGGGGAAATAGCGGTAGTCGTGGGCGTCCTCCTTGTTGCGCATTGACTGCGTTATGCCCAAGACGGCGTCCCAGCGGCGAGTTTCCTGAACTATTGGAGTGCCGCTTTCGAGGCATTCGCGCTGGCGTTTGATTTCGTAGTTGATGCAGTTGCGGGCATTCGACGTCGAATTGATGTTTTTCATTTCGACTTTCACCCCGAGCTTGTCCGAGCCCTTCGGACGCAGCGACACATTGACATCGCAGCGCATTTGCCCCTTTTCCATATCGCAGTCCGAAAGACCCGCGAACGAAATCGTGTTTTTAAGGGAAGTCAGATACGCAAAAACCTCGTCCGCCGAGTGCATATCGGGCTCCGAAACTATTTCCATAAGCGGCGTTCCCGCCCTGTTGTAGTCCACGAGCGAATCGTGCGCAAAGTGCGTGAGCTTGCCCACGTCCTCCTCCAAGTGGATACGCGTGAGCTTCACGACGCGGTGCGCCCCCATTTCGGCGCGGTTTGGCGACTCCATTTCGATTTCCACTCCGCCGCCCACGCACAGGGGCTGGTCGTATTGCGAGAGCTGGTAGTTTTTGGGACTGTCGGGATAGAAATAGTTTTTTCTGTCCCACTTGGTTATCTCGGGAATTTCGCAGCCGAGCATAAGCCCCAGCTCGATCGTCTTTCTGATTGCCGCAAAATTGAGGACGGGCAAGACCCCCGGCAACGCCCACACGACGGGGTCGGTTAACGTGTTCGGGGCTTCGGCGAACTTGTAGCCGACCGACGCGAACATCTTGCTGTTGGTCTTTAATTGGACGTGAGTTTCAAGCCCGATAACTGCTTCGTATTCCATAAGAAAAATCCTGATGAAGTATTACAAATTGGGATGTTTTGACGTGAGCGCAGCGGCTGCTTCGAACGCATGCGCGGTCGAAAGCAGGTCGGATTCTCCGAACGCCCTTCCGATGAACTGGACGCCGACTGGCAGCCCCTCCGAAGTCCACCCGCACGGCAGAGAAATAGCCGGAATCCCCGCGAGGTTTACGTTGATTGTGCAGATGTCGCTAAGATACATCGCAAGCGGGTTGTCTGTTTTTTCGCCGATTTTGAACGCCGTCGTCGGCGAAGTCGGGGTGATGATTGCGTCGACGTTTTCGAACGCCTTTTCGAAGTCCGCGCGAATCAGCGTGCGAACCTTCTGCGCGCGCAGATAGTAGGCGTCGTAATAACCCGAACTTAGGACGTAAGAGCCGAGGATTATGCGGCGTTTGACCTCCTCGCCGAAGCCTTCGGCGCGGCTTTTAAAGTAGACCGAAACGATGTCGTCGGCGTCCTTGCTGCGGTGCGTGTAGCGGATACCGTCATAGCGCGCCAAGTTCGAAGACGCCTCGGCAGTCGCAATAATATAATAGACCGGAATCGCCAAGTCGGTGTGCGGCAGCGAGATTTCGACAATGTTCGCGCCCGCGTCCCGGCAGAGCGCGATTGCGTTTTCGACGTTCGCGCGAACCTGCGCGTCCACGCCCTCGCCGAAGTATTCGCGCGCAACGCCCAGCGTTTTGCCTTTGAGCGACGCGCCCTTTAACGCCGCCGAATAGTCGGGAATTTCCGCATTAACGCTCGTCGAATCGAGGCGGTCGTAGCCCGCTATCGCATTAAGAAGAATCGCCGCGTCTTCCACACTTCGCGCAAACGGGCCTATCTGGTCGAGCGAAGACGCAAACGCCGCAAGCCCGAAACGGCTCACAAGCCCGTAAGTGGGCTTCATGCCGACAATGCCGCAGAGCGAGGCGGGCTGGCGTATCGAGCCGCCCGTGTCGCTGCCGAGAGCCGCAACGCATTCGCCCGAGGCTACCGCCGCCGCCGAACCGCCGCTGCTCCCGCCCGGGATTCGCGACAAGTCCCACGGATTGCGCGTCTTTTTAAACGCGCTGTTTTCGCAGGAAGATCCCATCGCGAACTCGTCCATATTAAGCCGGCCCCAAAATACCGCACCCGAATCGAGCAGCTTCTGCGCCGCAGTGCCCGTGTAGGGGCTGACGTAGTTTTCGAGCATTTTGCTCGCGCAGGTCAGCTTCTGCCCGCGCACCGCTATTACGTCTTTAAGCCCCACTGGAATGCCGTCAAGCTTTCCGAGCTTTGCGCCGCTACGGCGGCGTTTATCCGACTCCGAGGCGGCGGCAAGCGCGGCGTCTTCGTCGAAGGAGAGGAACGCGCAAACGTCGCCGTCGATTTTCTTAGTGCGCTCAATGTGCGCCGAAAGAAGTTCGGCTGCCGAAAGATTGCCCGAATCCATCATTGAATCGAGTTCGGATATTGATTTATAGAAAAGTTCTTCGCTCATTTTAGTGCGTATTTTTGCGTTTTTTGTTTTTTGAAAACACTGTTTTATCGAAGCGTCCCCCCGCGCGGATTTTCCGCCACAGCGCGACGCGCCGCAAAACAGCAAACCCGCCGAACGCCGAGGGTCGGCGCATTCTTAGGCGTCGTCGACCACCTTGGGAACTACAATCTGGTTGTCGCGTTTTGCGGGCGCGTTCATAAGCGCGTCTTCGACGGACATTGCGGGAGTTGGGGTGTCGTCGCGCCAAACGTTGTAAATGGAATGCGCGTGCGCGCTCGGCTCGACGCCGTCCACGTCGACTTCCGAAAGCTTTTTAAAATACTCCAAAATCTGCCCGAGCTGGGCGGAATACTTCGCCTTTTCGTCTCCGGTTAGTTCGATTCTGGCGAGTTTCGCCACATAATCGATATCAATCGTGTTCTTGTCTGACATAATCGCGCGATGTTCGCAAAACCGCCCGCCTTTGACAAGCAAAAAAACTGCTTGATTTTCGCGCCGAAGCGGACACACTCACATACTTTTATGAAGGACAAATTTCGACAGTTCGCAGCGTTCGTTTCGGGGCTTGCGGTGATATTAGGGCTTTTCTACGCGTGCAGTTTCGCCTGCGCGGAATTGGGCGTAAAATTCCCCGCGTCGCTGACTGCAATGATTGCGCTTTTCGGACTGCTTTCGCTCAAAATACTCCCGCTTTGGACGGTAGAAAAGACGTGCGAATTTCTGATGCGCTATATGGTGTTTTTCTTCCTGCCGCTGCTGGTTATGCTGCCGATAATCTACGGCGCATTCCGCGACAGGGTTTGGAGCATTCTGGCGGCACTTGCGATAAGCGCGTTTTTGACAATGGGCGCGACCGCCGCGGCTGTCGAATGCGTCCATAAAATAAGGCTCGCCGCGCAAAAACGCGCGGGAAAATCGGAGGAGTTACAATGAGCGGATTTTTCAACGAAATCGCAGATGTTTTGAACCCCGAACGAGTTTTGTGGATTGCCGCCACATTCGCCGTCTACGCGCTTTCGGTGCGCCTTAACAACTACCTTTACAAAAAAATCCGACTGTCGAAAATTTCGAGCCTCTACATAGCCTCGGCGGCCATGATCGCCCTCATTGCGGCTTTCGGCGGCGACTACGAAAAATACGAGGCCGATTGCGGCGAACTTATCGCCTACATGATTTATCCCGCCACCGTCGCCCTCGCCCTGCCCCTTTACAGATACCGCAAGGCTATTCTGAGCAACCTGCCCGAGGTTGCGACGGCAGTCGCGGTGTCGAGCGCAGTCAGCGTAGGCTCAATCTACACGTTCTCGAAACTGTGGGGCTTCGACGAGATTCTTTCAAACTCGCTCCTGTCCAAATGCATCACAACGCCCGTCGCCGTCGAAATAACGAAAATGCTCGGAGCGTTGGAGGGCGTCGCCGTCTGTGCCGTCTGTATAACGGGCATATGCGGCGCGTTCGCGGGGCACTTTTTTCTGGACAAGCTCGGATTCAAAAACGACTTCACAATAGGGCTTTCAATCGGGGCTACAAGCCACGTAATAGGGACTGCAAAGTGCCTCGAAAAAAGCCCCGCACAGGCGGCGGCGGGCGCATTGGTGCTGATTCTATGCGCCCTCTGGACGGCGGTTTTCGTGTCGATTTTCTTCGCATGACAAGCGGCAAGGAAAGAAAGCCCGAAAAAAAGTGTTTGACAAGACACAGAAAATCGCTTCAATGCCTAAACTTTATTAACAATTTATCCACACACTTCACAAGTTATAGATAGAGAGAAACCACAATGAATCCTACATACAGCCCTTCAAAACTTAAACGCGCACGCCGCTGCGGCTGGCGCGCAAGAATGAAAACCCCGAGCGGCCGCTCGGTCGTAAACGCGCGCAGACAAAAAGGTCGCAAGCGTTTGGTAACGAAATAAGGTTTCTCCCCGCCGATGCGCTTCGACAAAAACAGTAGAGTGCGCCTTGCGAGGGATTTTGAGTTTTTAAAAAAGAATGCTACGAAGGCCGATTGTTCCGCCTTCGTATTTTATTTGTATCCGAACACTCAAAAAAAATCGCGGCTGGCGGTCATTACGAGCAAACGCGTGGGCATGGCGGTCGAGCGCAACCTCGCGCGGCGGCGTTTCAGGGCGATTTTTAGAAGCGTTGCTCCCGAACTTGAAAAGAATGTCGACATTCTCGTCTTCGTGCGCAGGGGCTACGCAAAATTCGAATTCGCCGACCTGCGCGAAAAATTCGAACGCGCAGCCAAAACCCTTTTGCAAAAATTTGTAAATGCGCCCAGAGAATCAGGCAACACCGCCGAATAACGGACGGCGCACGCGCGCGAAAAACGCCGATGTTGGCGCGGGAACCGCCGCAGATGGTATAGACGCCCACAAAAAGCTCGAAACAAATTCCGATTCACACATAAACCCCGACGCGGACATAAATGTAAACACCCGCGCGAAATCGGGCATCCACACAGCTGCCTTTTCGGAGACACCTCCAAACGCGCCCGCAAAAACGGATGCAGTCCACCCCATTCCCGACGATTTCAAAAAAATTTCGACAGCCGCGCGGGCGGCTATCGCGCTGATACGCATTTACAAGATTGCCATTTCTCCCGCGCTTCATCTACTGGGCGGAGGGTGTAGGTTTTTCCCGACGTGTTCTGAATACACCATACTTTGCATTGTCCACCACGGCATTTTAAAGGGCGTGCTTCTGGGCGCGTGTCGGATTCTGCGCTGCAATCCGTTTTGCCGCGGCGGACTCGATTACCCGCCGAAAAATTTTTCGCTAAAAAAACTGTTTTCGCAAAACAGTGTTGACGAGTTCGGCGATTTCGACAAAAATCCGCGAATTTAAAAATGTCATTTAACGGAATTTTCCCTGCTTAATTATGGACAAGAAAAACACGATTATCGGAATTTTACTGCTGCTTGCGTCGTTCTATTTTATGTACGACTATTCGGCCAAGGAAGCCCAGGCCGCAAAACAGCGTCAAGCACAGGCGGCACACGCCCAAACTTCGGGCGAAAGGCAAAAGCAGCCGAAGGTTTCGCCAACAGCCGCCATGCTTTCGAAAGTTTCCGACGCCGAAAAGTCCCTCAAAGAGCAGACCCAAACCCTGCAAAACAAATTCATCAAAGTCCGCTTTACGAACTTAGGCGGCGCAATCAAAGATGTTGCGCTTCTTAAATACAACGCAACAGACGACAGCAACGCCCCTTACGTTTTTAACAGCGTCAAAGACTCGCTGCCTGCCATGACAATGGCATTTGCCGACGCCAAGAGCTTCCTGCCCGCCCCCATCTCGGGCGCATTCACACTCGTAAAACGAACCGATACCGAGGCTGAATACCGCCTCGACGTTCCGCAAAAATTTTCGATTACGCGCACATATCTAATCGTAAACGAAAATACCGACAATTTCCAGCCATACACGGTGCTTACAAAAACCTCCGTCAAAAACCTTTCCGACGCACCGCTCGACCTGCGTGAAGTCTCGTTCTATCTGGGCGCGGTGCCCCCGACGGAAAGCGACGTCTACGGCAGCAATCTCGCTTTCGTCCTCTACGACACAGACAACAAAACGAAATTCGCGCGCTCTTCGGAATTTTTGGCAAGCAGCGGATTTCTCGGTTTCGGCGCGAGCGCGGCAAAGGACTTCGACGCCCTGAAATATCCGACAAAGTGGGCGGCGGTCAAAAACCAGTTCTTCGCGGCGGTATTTACGCCCTATAAGGCGGAGAGCTGCGGCGCGGTTGCAATTCCCCTTCAACTCGACGCAAAAGCCGACAACAAGTATATGAAAAACGCAATCGGCGGCTTCGTGAACTTTGCAGTTCCCCAAATTGCCCCGAACGCCGAATGGACTATCGAAGGCGCGTATTACGTCGGGCCGAAGGAGCTTGACAGGCTCTATTCAATCGGCGGCGGTCAGGAAGAGATAATGAACTACGGCTGGTTCGGCTTCGTCAGCCGCCCGCTCTCGCGCCTGCTAAACTGGATTTATTCATGCGTGAGTGTGGTCTCGCCCGATTGGGGATGGGGATGGTCGATCATCATCTTGACACTTCTTGTGCGCGGCGTGCTCTGGCCGCTTACGTCGATTCAAATAAAGTCGTCGCAGAGAATGGCAAAAATGCAGGAGCCGATTAAGGAAATTCGCGAAAAATACAAGGACGACCCCAAGAAAATCCAGCAGGAAACAATGAAGATTTACTCCGAATACGGGATAAATCCCCTCGCGGGCTGCCTGCCGATTCTTATCCAGATTCCGATTTTCATCGGACTTTACTATATGTTGCAAACCTCGTGCGAAATCCGCTTCGCCCACTTCCTCTGGATTAAGGACTTGTCCCTGCCCGACACGCTTTCATTCCTGCCCTACATCACAATTCCCCTGCTCGACTACCAACTGCCGATTCACATTCTGCCGCTTTTAAACGCGCTTGTCACGGTGATTCAAATGCATATGACACCCACGCCGTCGGCAGACAAAACGCAGGCGGCTATGTTCAAGCTGATGCCCGTGATTATGCTGTTTTTCTTCTATATGTTCCCGTCGGGCTTGGTGCTATACTGGCTGGTGCAGAGTTTGCTGGGCATTGTTCAGGCGATAATTATCCGCCGCGGCAAAGACAAAGTGGTTTTGAAAAAGCGCACAAAACCCGGCTTTATGCAGCGCATGCAGGAGGCAATGGAACAGGCGCAAGCCCAACAACAAAGCCACCCCGACTTCGACAAACTCCCGCTTAAAGAGCGTCTGCGCATCGCCCGCGAAGACGCAATCAAAGCGCGGAAAGCCCGTCAAAAAGCGATGCTCGGCGGAGAGCCCGAACGCAAGAAAAATCCCGGCGGACGCTCCACAAAGCCCAAACGCAAATAGAGGCAACTAACATCACCGAACGCCGCTTCCGCCGCGGGATTTTGCAAAGTCGTTCAGAAGTCTCCCTCGGGCTGGGGATGGATTGCCTCCACCGCAAAGCCCCATCCCCCCGCCTCGGAGCTGCCTTGGACTTGCCCCCCGAAAAACGTGGCTTGCGCGAAACCCGAAGTATTCAGGCGAGTTTGAAGAAGTTCAAGCGCATTCCGAAGCGTTCAAAAATGTAATTTTTTATTTTTTCGGACTTGGTAATTATTGACAAACAAAAGTAAATTCATCACTATTTCGGGCAATATTCTTAAAACAATAGGAGATTCAAAAAATGTCAGGACACAGTAAATGGGCAACAACTAAACGACACAAGGCCGCAATCGACGCCAAAAGAGGCAAGATTTTCAGCGCAATAAGCAAAGACTTGACCCTCGCGGCAAAGGACGGCGGCGGAGACCCTGCTACAAACGCGCGGCTTAGAATGCTTATCCAAAAGGCAAAGGCCGCCAATATGCCCGCAGACAACGTCGACAGGGCAATCAAAAAAGGCACGGGCGAAATTCCCGGCGTAATTTACGAGCAACTCCTCTACGAAGGCTACGGTCCGGGCGGTATCGGCATCATCGTCGAAGTGACGACCGACAACAAAAACCGCGCCGCAAGCGACGTTCGCAGCACGTTCACCAAAAACGGCGGCAACCTCGCAACCCCGGGAGCCTTGCAGTTCAACTTCACAAAACAAGGACAGTTCATCATCAGCGCGGATAAAACGAGCGAAGACGCCCTTATGGACATTGTTCTCGACGCGGGCGCGGAAGACATCATCAACAACGGCGACCACTTTGAAATTCTCTGCCCGATTTCGGCGTTTATGAACGTAAGCACGGCTCTCGAAAATGCGAATATTACGCCCGATGAAGCCGAGCTCGCGTGGATTCCGAACTCAGAGACCGACATCACCGATCCAGAACTCGCCAAGAAAATCGTCAAGCTCACCGACGCGCTTGAAGACCTCGACGACGTTCAGAACGTCTACTCGAACGAAAACATCGACGACGGGCTTCTCGACTAATATTCGGGCGGTATTCGGACGACGCTTTAATTTTACGCGCGGGATAATTCTGTTTTATCCCGCGTTTTGCCTTTTTTTTAACCGCAAAAGCGGCTCACAACACGGCACACTTCGACTGCCGCGTAAAAAACCGCCGCAAAAAAAAACGACAAACTGGAAAACTCGGAGTCGGTAATGACTCCTTTTTAGAAGGAAAAATATGAAACAAACCCTATTCGAAAAAGTCTGGCAAAAACACACCGTCCGCGAACTTCCCGACGGTTCGACACAGCTTCTTGTGGGCACACACCTACTGCACGAAGTCACAAGCCCGCAGGCATTCGGAATGCTGCGCACACTAAAACTCAAAGTGAAGTATCCGCAGCGCACGTTTGCGACGGTAGACCACATCATTCCCACCGACAATCGCACTGAGCCCTTCAAGGACGCGACTGCCTATGAAATGCTCACCGAGCTGCGCCGCAACTGCAAGGACAACGGCATCACTTTCTTCGACGTCAACACGGGCTCGCAGGGCGTCATCCACATTGTCGCGCCTGAACAGGGTTTGATTCACCCCGGAATGACCGTTGCCTGCGGCGACTCGCATACGGCAACACACGGCGCGTTCGGCGCAATCGCTTTCGGTATCGGCACAAGCCAAGTCCGCAATGTTCTGGCAACGCAGACGCTTTCGTTTAAAAAGCTCAAAGTCCGCCGCATCAACGTAAACGGCTCGCTGCGCAAGGGCGTGTATCCGAAGGACGTCGCCCTCCACATTATCCGCAAGCTTGGCGTCAACGGCGGCATCGGCTACGCCTACGAATTCGGCGGAAAGGTCTTCGACGACATGTCGATGGAAGGTCGTATGACCGTCTGCAATATGGCAATCGAAGGCGGCGCGCGCATCGGCTACATCAACCCCGACGAAAAAACTTTCGAATACCTGCGCGGACGCCCCTACGCCCCCAAGGGCGCAGATTTCGATAAAGCTGTCGAATACTGGAAGACTATCGCCTCCGACGAAGGCTGCGCCTACGACGACGTTGTGAACTTCAACGGCGAAGACATCGAACAAACCGTAACTTGGGGCGTCAACCCCTCGCAGGCGATTTTCGTCGGCGAAAAAATTCCCGACCCCGAAACGATTGCCGACGAAACCCAGCGCAAAGACGCCGCCGACGCCCTCGCCTATATGGGCCTTGAACCCGACACCCCGATTGAGGGAACTAAAATCGACGTCGCCTTTATCGGCTCGTGCACAAACGGACGCCTCTCGGACTTCGAAGAGGCTGCGCAATACCTCAAAGGCAAACACGTTGCCGCAGGCGTCAAGGCTTTGGCAGTGCCAGGCTCGCAGATTGTCGACAAACTCGCGCGAGAAAAAGGGTTGGACAAGATTTTTGTCGAAGCGGGTTTCGAGTGGCGTAAGGCTGGCTGCTCGATGTGCCTTGCAATGAACCCCGACAAGCTCGTAGGACGCCAGTTGTGCGCCTCGACATCGAACCGCAACTTCAAAGGACGTCAGGGCAGCCCGACAGGCAGAACGGTTCTGATGAGCCCAGTAATGGTAGCGGCTGCGGCTGTTGCGGGTCACATCACCCGCCCCTGCTAAAACAGGCGAGGGCGTGCGACTTCGTTGCGAATTGCATTCTAATAATGGAGAAAACGGGTTTCTATGAAACCCGTTTTTTGTTTTTAGATTGAACTCGCTCGCTTGGTTTTGCTACGCAAAATCCGCGCTGTTCTCGCCCTACGGGTAAAACACTCCGTGTTTTATTCTCCCCAAAAGCTTGCTTCGCAACTTTTGTGGTCGCAACGGAGGCGCACTCACGTTGAATTGGCGAAGCCAAGAGCTGAGCGACGATAG
>ERZ1026944.161-NODE-161-length-33437-cov-8.118986_pt1 | contig 33437 bp, 27 predicted proteins | sample MGYA00519569_ERZ1026944 | MGnify/ENA primary metagenome ERZ1026944 (study PRJEB26926, sample SAMN06164618) | human gut metagenome | biome: ENVO:00009003; feature: ENVO:2100002; material: ENVO:00002003 | host: Homo sapiens | place: USA | collected 2012 ... | reverse complement strand
AGCCTTGGGTCTGTCCACTACCTCTCCGATTTTACCGATATTGTGATACGCCAGCATCACGGAGCTCCACGCAAGACTCTTGCTGTCCTCTCTGCGGTCGATCCACAGTTCCTTGGTGAACTCATCTCCCCTGCCCTTCTTCAGCGTATATGTAAAGGGCAAGCCGGACAGAGTCTTGAACTTGTATCCCCGAAAAGCCACCACACACTTCCAGAGGTTTTCTTCGCAGGGATCCTTCCTCAGCGCAATCACAGCTCGGTAGTGACGCTGCCGCTCTGCCCCGGCACTGATATTCGCCGCTTCAGCTTCCTCCGGGAAGTACACGCCCTTCTCATACGGCAGATAAGAGGTCACAGAGGGGCGGGACAGCTGCAAAGCCGACATAGTGGAGCTGACAGCAGCAGAATAACTCTGCATGCTTCTAAAAGAACCGAACGTCCGCTGGACGAGTTTTGCCGTGTCCGACTGGTAGACCCCGGCTGTGATGAGCAACTTCCGAACCTTGATAGGGTTGAGGGACAGGGCGTCTGCAATGGCTTGCAGGCTCATTTTGTCCGTATAAAGGTCAGCAGCTGCTTTCATCTGCTGTACTAGGTTCTTGGCTGCGCTGTACTCTGGCTTTGATGACTTCCGCCCTCCGCCGGGCTTGCGCGCGCGTGTATTACTCACTATTTTTTACCTCGTTTTAATTCCCATCACAAACTATATATCGTGCTCAAAAATATGCCGTGTGAACTTCTGGAATTCAGTTCACACGGCGTATTGTTTTATTTCAGTTTTTCGAGGATTTTGTTAGTGTTAGCGCCCCCTTTCCCGACAGAATGTGGCGGCGCTAACAGCCAACATATATTCAATCACACTATTACCAACCCATCAATGTATTTTCTTACCACTCTATTGATTTCATCTAGTTTCTTTGTTATTTCTCCAGTTCGTTTAAATTCCTCCAAGGTAAATTTCTTTTTCTCCGCCATCGGTGCTAAATACCCAACGTTCCAACGTCGCCTGTAGGCATTTAATTGCATACTCGAAAGCTTAATCACCTCCAAGTATTTCTCGTAGACATCTTCTTGAATAAATGGGGCATTTTTTCTAAGCTCATTTTGCGCAGATCTGAACTTGTTGACGGAATTTTCATAATCTTCATCTTCTTTTTTGGTCTGCACATCCTCATCCGCCAACGTGTATCCCACTACAGGAATTATTGTATTTATTGCTGCGTCTAATTCAAAGAAACTCTGGGCTAGAGTCTGATAAACACTGAACTCAAAATCAAACTTCTTTTGAGTGATATACTGTTTTGTTCCGAGCTCTGTTTTATGGCTTTCAAGCCTCTGATCAATATCTGCTTTATAACTTTCAAGCCTCTTGTCTAATTCAAGCTGATATTTACCTTTTAGCCTTTCTGCCAAACGGTCAGCTGCAAAATGGAAAATAAAGAGAGTTATCGCAGCACCACCACCAAGACTAATTACCAATGATCCCATAAGCTTAAGTATACTATCCCAGCTAACTGTTATAACCGTATTGACCGTAGACATATCCATATTTCATACTCCAAACCTTATCAACTACATCTGCATCAGCCACAGCACACATGCTGTGTTGCTTGCCGCTCACCACGTAGAGGTATGCAAAGTTCCGAGCGACAAAACCGTGAGAAATTTCCCACGGTTCAAATATAACCTTTTAAGATCAATTTTTCAAGGGCGCAGGCGAAATATACATCAACCCGGATTGCAGTATCAAGGCTGCATTCAGACAGCGTAGCCCTTGTTCTTGATGACCTCCACGACCTGAGAAACATACTTCTGGCAGGTGTCGTGGTCGGGGGCTTCCACCATCACGCGGACAAGCGGCTCGGTGCCGGACTCACGGACAAGGATACGGCCGGTATCGCCCAGTGCTTCTGCCACAGCCTTGACTGCCTCCTGCACCGCCGGGTCGTTCTGCGCAGCCTTCTTGTCGGTCACACGGACATTTTCCAGAACCTGCGGGTAGATCTTCAGCGGCTCAGCCAGCTTGCTCATGGGAACCTTCTTTGCCAGCATGACTTCCATCATCTTCAGGCTGGTCAGGATGCCATCACCAGTGCTGGCGTACTTGCTGAAGATAATATGACCGCTCTGCTCACCACCGATACGGCAGCCATTTTTTGCCATGTACTCATAGACGTACTTGTCACCCACTGCGGTCTTGGCGTAGCCGATGCCCTTCTCATCAAAGGCCTTATACAGGCCAAAGTTGGACATGACCGTGGTAACGACGGTATTGGTCAGCAGCTTGCCACGCTCCTTCATGTAGCAGCCGTAGATGTACAGAATATGGTCGCCAGTGATGACATTGCCCTTTTCATCCACACACAGGCAACGATCAGCATCGCCATCATAGGCAAAACCGATGTCCAGCCCCTTTTCCACCACAAACTTCTGCAAGCCCTCAATGTGAGTGGAACCCGCATTGTTATTGATATTCAGACCATTGGGTTGGTTATTGATCACATAAGTGTCCGCGCCCAGCGCATCGAACACGCTCTTGGCGATGTTCCAAGAGCTACCGTTGGCACAGTCCAGACCAACCTTGACGCCCTTGAAAGAGTAGATACCCAGAGAGATCAGATAGCCCATGTAGCGGTTGCGGCCGGACACATAGTCCACAGTGCAGCCAATGTGCTCCCGGTGAGCGAAGGGCAGCTCCGGCCAATCCTTGTCGAACACATGCAGCTTGCCGTCAATGTAATCCTCGACAAGCAGCAGGGTCTCTTCCGGCATCTTCTCGCCGTAGCAGTCGATCAGTTTGATGCCGTTATCGTAGTAGGGATTATGGCTGGCAGAGATCATGATACCGCAATCAAAGTCATCTACGCGGGCAATGTATGCCACAGACGGGGTGGTAGTGACGTGCAGCAGGTAGGCGTCTGCGCCGGATGCGGTCAGGCCAGCGACCAGACTGTACTCGAACATATAAGAGCTACGGCGGGTATCCTTACCAATGACGATGCGTGCAGGGTTATTATCACCGTTGCGCTCACGCAAAGCGTTATAATACCAGCCCAGAAAACGACCAACCTTGTAGGCGTGGTCAGCGGTCAGAGTGATTCCAGCTTCACCACGGAAGCCATCGGTTCCAAAATATTTTCCCATTATAGTTTTTTCCTCATCCAAAGAGTGAATTGACGAATAGAAATGTGCCTTTAGCCGGATAATTATCCGTTGTCTGCTGCTCACCACGGAGAGGTAGCACACTTGAGCAACACAGCCATGCTGGTGCATGGCTGCATTGTCTTATCTTATCAATTTATTTGTTTTGATACGTTTCCAACTCTGCTTGATACTTTTTGGCATCCTTCAAGAAGCTCGCCGCAATCATCACGATGACTGCGCCAATGGGGAATGCTGCCACGATGCTGACCGACTGCAAGTTGTTCATGGAACTTTCCGCAAACAGCAATGCAATGGGCAACAGAATCAGCAGGATGCACCACATCAGCTGGATGCCCTTATTGGGCTGTTCATCATCCTTGAGGGTGTGGTAGCTGTAGCAGGATGCCGTCAGTGCGATAGAATCAAAGGATGTTGCGTAGAAGGCGATCATCGTAATCAGAACAGCCACCATAACGACCGGTGCGCCGGGCATAGTCTTGATCATATCTACGATCATACCGTACATATCGCCGTTTTCCAGATACTTGGCGATAAAATCCGCCTTGTCCGTCATCTGCAGTCCCATGGAGTAGTTACCCAGCACAATGAAGCTGGTCAGTGTAGAGCCCACGCCAAACACATAGCCGCCCAGAATCGTCTGACGTACCGTTCTGCCACGGGAAATGCTGCCAATAAAGAACGGTGCTGCCACACACCAAACCATCCAGTAGGCCCAGTAATAAATGGTCCAGTTTTGGGGGAAGTTGGAGGTACGCAGCGGGTCGGTAAAGGTGGAAAGGTCGATGAAATTCTGCATCATCCGTCCCAGCGAGGAAAAACCGGTTTCGATAATATACCGGGTCTCGCCGCCAAACAGGAGGACAAAGGCAAGCAATCCAAAGAAAAGATAGATGCAGACATTGGCCAATTTGCTGATACCCTTGAAGCCATGCAGCAAAGAGTAAGTATACACGGCGCAAGTAATCAACAGGATGATAATATTGATGACCGTACGACTGACAGCAACATGGAATAGCTCTCCGATGATGGTTGCCATCAGCGGTGTTGCTACGCTGAAAGTAGTGGCTGTACCCGCCAGCAAAGCGAACACCGCCAGCAGGTCAATGATGCGACCTGTCCAGCCATCGGTGTGCTTGCCCAGAATCGGGCGGCAGGCTTCCGAGTATTTCTGGCGGGTTCTTTTTCTTACGTGTAGCATAAAGCCGAATGCTACCGCCAGCACCAGATAGAAGCCCCACGGAATAAAGCTCCAATGGAACAAGGGATAGACCCCCGCCCAATCCTGAATGCTGCCCATCTCTGCCAGATGGGGGTCGGTTGCATACAACACCCATTCCGAAAAAGAGTAAAACAGGATATCCGCAGCAAGACCGCAAGTAAACATCATGGAGCCCCATGCAAAGAAGGAATACTGAGGCTTTTCGTTGGGTTCACCCAGAACAATGTCCCCGTACTTCGAACAAGCAATGTACAGTGACAGGATGAAAATACCCAGTCCAATCACCAGATAATAGGTACCAAAGGTATCTCCGAAAAAGAACCGGATTTGGCTCAGCACGGCATTGGACTGTTCCGGTGCAAAGAAGAACAGAATACACAGGACAATGATAATGGTCAGTGGGAGCAGCGTTATCATCCAATCAATTTTCCCACGCACTCTCTTTTGATTCATTTAGCCTTCCTCCGCATATTTTTTATAACTGGAATCCAGAGCAACCAGTTCACTGAAGTTGTCCACCTCGATGATATCGTCCTGATTCATCGGACGGATTCCCAGTTGATATTCTTCCGGATAGCAGAACAGTGCCACATCATCCCAGTAAATCTGACGATTCTGCTTCTGTTCAAACTCGATTTCCAGATGGTGCTTCAGTCTTTTTCCGTCCTCTGCTGTCCAGCGAGAAATGCTATATAACTGCCATCCACCCTTGCCGCCGGTACGGCTACAAGAGGTCACGATTCCATCTTCTACAGTTTGCAGCCACTCGTCCGTTTCCTCGTCCGTCCATACGCTGTTGTAGCCGGAACGCTCAAACTCCGGAGCCAGAATATCCGGGTTATAGATAATTTGATCGCCATCCAAAATAATCGCATTTTCGATGTGATCTCTTGCCACATACAGGGATGCGATGTTGTTGCAGGTATCAAAGTAGGGGTTTTCAATCAGTCGAACGCTGGGATACTCTGTCACCAGCGGAGCGAACTGTTCTTTCAGATAGCCCACCACGATGTATATCTCCGAAATGCCGTTTTTGTGCAGCCCCTCAATTACCGTATCGATCATCCGCTTGCCATTTACTTTGACCAGCGGCTTCGGCGTTGTCAGCGTGACCGGGTGCATCCGGTTTCCCAACCCTGCCGCCATAATAATGGCTCTTTCTACTTTAGGCATTTTTCTGTGCCCCACTTTCCCCTGATTTCTTCAGTTCATCCTGAACGATTCTGTAGTAGTCTTTTGCGTAGCGATACTGCCGCAGAGAATACTCGCCAAATTCCACACCCAGATTCCGCTTATACTCGCACCAGTTGCTCCACAGCAGACCACAGGCAGCGATGTAGCAGTAAATCTTAATCCGTGTCGCATCGTCACAACCGTCCGTGAAATATGCCGCAATCAAGCGATCCACCTGACGCTTATTGTAAAGCGAGTAAATACAGAACATTGCGATATCCACATGAGGGTCCTGCATACCTGCATACTCCCAGTCGATCAGACGAATTTCCTCTTTTCCATTTCTCTGGACAAACAGGAAGTTATCCGGTACTGCGTCAATATGCGTCAAAATCTTTTCGCCCGTGTGTGCATCAATATAAGGCTTCAAAGACCAAACATTCGCCTTGGTTTTCTCATAGTCCTTGTAAACAGAAGGCGTGCCATCCCACAGCGTTTCGTAGAACTCCATCTGCCCGAAAATATCAAATTCATGCGTCACTTTCAACTTCAATGCATGAAAATCACGCAGACGGCTCATGCACTTCTTGACATCTTCATAATCGGTGGGGTCGCATACCCGGGCACCCTCCAGAAACTCTGTGATTTTATAGCCATTCTCCGGGTTAATATAGGCGATATCATCACAGATGTTTTTATCAGCAATGGCATGATATACCGCTGCTTCTTGACGGCGATTGATGAGCCGGTCTGTACCCTCTCCCGGAATACGCATAATGTACTTTTTGTCCTTACAAGTGAACAGGAAGGAACGGTTGGTCATTCCTTTTTTCAAGACTGTGATGTCCGTGATTTCCTCCGGTTTTGCGCACAATGCCTTGCAGATTAAACGAATCGCATCCGTTTTCAGTTGGTTAGAATCGCTGTCGATCTCACGAAGCTGCTCATAGGTGTTGATCTCCACAACATCTGCCGAATGCACTACCCGGGCTGTGACGATCATGCGATCCTTATTATAGAGTGCTTCTTCCCAAAACAAACCATCATACTGTGGTTTTTTGCAGAGTTCCTCGATGTGTGCAGAAACCGCGTCGGAGTCCTCTTTTGTAAGGTAGCTGATACCGATCATCGCATTACCACCGACATTTTCCGGCACAGTTACCAGCTCCATCTTGCGGTTCACACGGACATTACTTTCGTTTTCCACAAGATCGCTGACCATATACCATGAGTACAGCTCATGACGGTGAAACGGATTGCGGTCACACCAGATGTCGCAAGGGACGATGTACGCATTCTCCAGATGCTCTTTTACCAATCTGAGAGAATGCAGATTGTTCTTTGCGGCATAGTCCGGGTTAACCACTAGTTCTACGCCATACTCATCCATCAGGTATTCATATTTTTCCTTCATGAAACCCACAACAACATAGATTTCCTGAATTCCCACTTCATGAAGCTGCTTGATGATTCGCTCAATCAAAGGCTCCCCGTTGACTTCCAGAAGGCCCTTGGGCATTTCTGTATTGATGGGAACCATCCGCATACCAAAGCCGGCTGCCAGAATAATTGCACGTTTTGGAGTCTTATTCTTGTATTCCGCAACAGCCTTTGCTGTGGGGCAAATCGCTTCGTTCAGATACCCTGCCTTAATGAGTTCCTTTAGGGAACGGTTTACTACTCCCAATGAATGACCCGAAACCTCCGCTAAAACACGCTGATTGATGAACGGCTCAAGTAGCAGAGCGTTCAGAATATCGCTTTCTTGTTTATTCATGTACACTCCTCCATCGCTTTTTGGTGAACAGTTTTGTAAAGCAAAAACTTTCATTCTCAAAAGCTTCTGCTTGCACTATCTGTGCTCATCAGTCTCTAAAGATATCCTTGATTTTTAGAATTCTGATTCAGTTTTATCTACCATTCGTAAGCGCTTGTTTTTTGTCATTTCAATTGCCTAGTTAATGGTTCTTCTCCCCAAAAAATCTGTCTTCCAGCATCAGGCACAGGCAATGATAGATAGGCAGATGTAATTCCTGAATCATATAGGTCTCGGTCTGCGGAGCCTTGATGCACACATCGCTCATATCCTTCAGTTTGCTATCCTTTGCCCCCGTCAGTCCAATGACCTTCATTCCCTTAGCGTGTGCGGTTGTCGCCGCAAACAGCACATTTTTGCTATTACCACTGGTGGAAATGCCAAGGAATACGTCTCCAGCCTTACCATAGCCGTTGACCTGCTGTGCGAAGCAGAGTAGTGGTTCACAGTCGTTCATGTAAGCTGTGGACAAAGCAGGATGACCATCCAACGCAATAGCCGGAAGCGCCCCCTGCAGGTTTTCTGCCAGAACAGAACCGAGTTCCTGATTTTCCGCAACCAGTTTTTCTGCGAAGTCAGTTTCAGGCTTACGGGGCAGCTTGAACCCCTTCATCAGTTCACCAACGATATGCTCCGCGTCTGCTGCAGAACCACCGTTGCCAGCCACAAGAAGCTTTCCACCATTCTCATAGGACTCCTCCAGCAAAAGGTATGCGGCAACAATATCATTCTTCGCCGATTCTAAAGAAGGGTATCGTTCTACCAGCAGGTCAATGTGTTTGAGCAGTCGATCATTCACTTTATTCATTTCATTCCCTCGACATTATTTCAATTCCACCACACGTCCTGTATATGGTGTGGTTTTTGTTGTTCAATCGGTGGCAGAGTCATATAATCACCATATGTATTTCTTAGAATGTTATCATAGCCAGACGGAATATAGAATTCGCCATCTTCAAATCTGTGCAACATTCGCTCAGAAAAATCCTTGCGATCATATAGAATGCAATCACCTTGAATGCATATGAGTTTTTCTCCGTGTACGGATCTATACTTTTTTGCCAATGCCAGTTGTCGGCGAAGTATTGATTCTGTTCGATGCCAATTAAGCAGCCCAACTATTAGTTTCGACCTTAAATTCATATTTTGTTTTGCATATTCCCATGACGTATCTGCATACAGATTCATTGCTCGCAAGAAATTCCCTTGCTTAATCCATTGCGACATTTCTTTTTCATCTTGGGGTGCATCATCTAATACCCATACATCAACAAAAACGCCAATTGGATCTGTTCGTTTGAAGGCCTTCTCAATTAACGAAGTTCTTGAATCACATATCTTTAGCAAATCGCGAGGAAAGAAATGCTCTTTTGAATTTGGTCCTGCTAAAAACAAGCCATGCGATTCTCCCCATTGAGGGAATTCTCTTTCAAACTTTTCAAACCCATCCCGCATAACAAAAATGTCTATATCGTCATCCCATGGAATAAAGCCCTCATGTCGAACAGCACCGATCAGCGTACCGTATGTTAAAACATACCAGATTCCTTTTTCTTCACAAAACTGATGAACTTTTTTCATGATTGAAAGTTCTATGGTTTTCAATTCATCCAAACTTGTTATCTCGCGCATTTTCTTTCCTCTCTCATTTATGAAGCAATTTCTTAGCCAATGCAATAATCTTTGAACGTTCACTTCTGTCAAATACACATACCATATAAGTTACAGTTCCAAATAGTCCAATCAGGCAGACGTTAATTATAAAACCCGTCCACGATTTTACTATAATTCCGCCAAAAACAATCCTTACTACACTAACAAGAATCAGATCTGACACCACAATTCTTGTGATTGCTCCATAGAATGACATCAGCGGTAAGCCAATACACCAAGCCGAATATAGCGGGGTAAAGATCAGGAATGTAACAAACCCCAATACCGTAGTTGTTCCAACGACCGCATATAAATCAAGTTCTGTATATGTCAATAAGACAAACATACTAATCACGTTTAATGCGCCACTAATCACCGTCACAATACAAGCAGCTGTATTTTTCAAAGATAGCGTATAGGTATAAAACATTGGATTTGCTACACTTTCAAAAACAAAACCAATCAACGTAACGATAGCAATTCTATTTAAGAGACTGCTATCATTGTTGGGGGTCCACAGCTCAAAGTACGACTCTCCCAATACAGAGAACCCTGCTAAAATGACCCCTGATAGAATCCCCAAAAGCTTCATTTGAAAAATTATTGTATCTCGCACTCCAACTTTATTCTTATCGGCATAAAGCTTCAACAACGTCGGCTGAAAAGGCTGTGTAATTAGTGGAGGAAGCGCAGAACACATTGATGCCACTGTCTTAACAATCGAAAGCTGTCCCATTTTTAGCGCATCCAACATCAAGTTCGTAACCCAAAGATCCAAACCTGTATTCAGAAGATTTCCGATTTGATTAAATGCACTCCACAGCCCCCTACCTAGAAGTTCCTTTACAGCAGAAAAAGAAAACGAATTGCTCCGGCAAACAAGATCCGGAGTTAATTTCTGCTTCACGCCGAAATTGATTGTTCCATAGACAATGCTCGAAAGCAACAATGCAGCTCCAACAAACCATACCTTAGGTTTAAACAAGGAAAAGAGTACTATAAGAATCAGCGCCTCAGCGGTGTATGTAACAATTTTCGAAACACTAATATACTGAAGTCTGTTTTTTATGTATCCAGATACCGTATAAATATTAGCGAGCGCAAGAACCATGCAGTTTACTATATCCAAATAAAACAAGATTCTAACGTCATGCAGTAGTTCATCTGGAACCGAGAAAAACGATCTAATATTTTTTGCCAAAAATAGTGCCGCACCTAGGCTAACCGCAATTAATAAAACATCAGCAATTACAACACTGCTATAGAATGAATTCGCTCGTTTCTTATTTCCTTCGTGATAGGCTACTACCACAAATCGTGACGCATATGCATTCAAGCAACTAGTTATTATCACACCATAATTAGCCACTGTCTTTGCCAACGAAACAAAACCATATGCTTCCGTTCCCAATGTATTCGTGATATATGGCGTTAGGAAAAAAGAAATCATGTAGTTAATAATCATTGCAAATACTGAACACAGCATCGCTACAACAATTTGAATTTTATCGCCGCCTCTTGAATTCTTAATTCCCATTTAACCACTCCACTTGTTTTATTATTTCACAATCCGTTCAGTTGCAATAATGGAACACTTAATTTCTCAAATAGCTTTCCACAAAGTCCTTCAAAGACGATACCGTCACAGTTTGTCCGCAGGACTCAGAGCCAATCAAAGCAGTCTGACATCCGGCATTCTGACCCGCCTTGATATCATTTTCCCCATCGCCAATCATCCAAGACTGCGACAGATCAATGTTAAAATCCCGTGCTGCATTCAGCAGCATTCCAGGTTTCGGTTTGCGGCAATCACAGTCAAACTTCAGTTCTGGGCGCTCCCCTTCATATCCCTTATGCGGATGGTGTGGGCAGAAGTAGATGGCATCCAGATATGCGCCTTCTTTGCCTAGAAGTGTCTCCATTTTGTTGTGAATCTCTTCGAGTTCTTCAAAGGACACTTCACCACGGGCGATCACAGGCTGATTCGTAACAACGATTGCCAAATAACCAGAAGCATTGATTTTTTTGATTGCATCTGCAACGCCGTCCATCAACTCAAACTCGGCTATGTTCCGTAGGAACCCCACATATTTATTGATTGTACCGTCCCGATCAAGGAACACCGCTTTCTGCTTGTTCTTCAGATTCTTACCGGAAACGCGACCAGTCTTGTAGTCCTCGCATACAGAGTAATAGCGTTCAGGCGTACCCATGTCCTTCACATACTCAGGACTATCGTAGCAGAACATCTTTCCGGTACCCGCCAACGGCTTAAGGAGCTGCCGATCCAGGTCAACCTTGATGGGTTTCCCGTTCTCTCCAACGGTGCCAACCTTGTCCGCATCAATTCCTGACCGCTCCAAGATAATTGGATTGATTACATGAAGTCCTGCATTCACACGGTTGCGGTAGTATTCCGGGCGTTCATCTTCCTTCGCCAGCCATTGCTCGACAGCTCCATTTTTATCAGCAATAATGAGTCCGCTATCGTAGGGATGGCTATTTGGATGTGTGAAAAGAGTAACCAAACCGCCATGCTGTTTATGAAATGCAACGAACCGGTTGAAATCCACATCGAACACCGCATCTGCATTCAGCAACAGAAAATCCGAATCCAACTTATCCTTGATTTTGAAAAGCGCACCAGCATTACCCAGCGGCTCCTTCTCAAAATAGTATTCAATATGAACACCAAAGGGTTTTCCTGTTGCCGGAGATACGCCTGAACCATCTCCGAAATAGTCCATGATGATGTTTCCGAGATGAGAAACGGTCAAAATAATGTCTGTGAATCCTTGGTCGCGCAGACACTCCAGCTCACGTTCCAGAACAGGCTTTCCTTCGATTTTTATCATCGGCTTGGGGATATCACTGGCAACAGAGGAAATCCGAGTGCCCCTGCCGCCTGCCATTATTACTGTTTTCATTGTTTTATATCTATCAATACCTCATGCTATTACATTTCTACTCTTGATAACTGCAGGAACACCAACTGCAATCGCGTTTTCCGGCACATCCTCTAAAACCACAGCATTTGCCCCAATAATAGAATTATCTCCTACACTAATATCTCCCAAAATAACTGCTCCCGCACCAATCATCACGTTATTCCCAATTCGAGGCGGCAACCCAGGTTGTTTGTTTTCTGCCCATTTGCATCCAAGTGTAACATTACCGAATATGCGGCAATTCTCGCCAATCGTACATAGCTCATGCACAACGCATCCCACTCCGTGATGATAGAATACTGTTCCTTTACCTATCCGCGCTTGCGCTGATATTCCATTTCCGCATAGCACGTTATACAGGATTTCTATGAGCCTTGCAATGTGGTGTGCCCCCCCACATACAATTGGTGACTTATTCTCCACAATTTGCTATTCATAACTTTCCTCAATTCTTTGGTTCATACATTTCCGGTGTATAATGAATAACTCTCGTTCCACCGTCTTCAAATTCAAACGGAATATACATCAAATCCCGCATTGCCCAACGAACAGCATCCTGGTGATCCGGCTGCACATAGAACACAAGGAATCCTCCGCCACCAGCACCGAGCAGTTTTCCACCCAGCGCGCCGGCAGCCATGCCTTTTGCGTACAAATCATCAATGCTATTAGTCGAAATAGCCGAACCGGTTTGACGTTTCAGTTTCCAAGTGTGATCAAGCATTCTGCCAAAATCATCGAGGTCAGTGTTCTTGTCGGTCAAAACACGCTCCGCATCATCAACGAGCGCAAGCATTTCTTTAAGTTGAGCAGTCTTATCCTGCTTACCTACAGCGTTTGCTTTCTGCACATCAGAAGAGAAACGAGTAAAGCCCGTAAAGAACATCATCAGATTTTTATTAAGCTGCTTTTTACGATCCGGTGAGATAATAACCGGCAGCACTTCGTAGCCGTCCGCATTGAAATTGATTCGGTTAAATCCGCCAAAAGACGCTGCAATCTGATCTTGCCAGCCACCGGCCTCCTGGCACAGGTTGCGCTCAAGGTAAATTGCTTCGTCCGCCAACTTTTTCTTGTCCGCATACTTGCCTTTGAGTGCGTAAAATGCGTTCAGCATTCCAACAGCGAAGGAACTAGATGTTCCCAGGCCAGAACGTGCAGGGAGATCGGCTTCATATGTAAGGCGGATTTCGTGCATGTCAAGCATCTTCATCGCATTTCGAATCGCCGGATGCTGAATATCATCGATGTTTGTTACACGCTCCGTCTTTGAGTAGGAAAGCTCTGTAGAATAATCAAAGAACCGCGGCAAATGACGAACGTTCACATAGCAATATTTGTCGAAGGTAGTGGAAAGGACAGCACCACCATTCTCCCTAAAAAAGCTTTCCATATCGGTGCCACCACCGAAGAAGGACATCCGAAATGGTGTTTTCGTGATAATCATTTAAATCTCTCCATATTCAGTATGTTTGTAGTTTTTTCTTAATGTAAAAGTTAAATCCCACAGTCTTTAAGGAAATCTTCAAAAGACAAATAGACCGGGTCAGACGCCAGAAAATTTTTACAGACATCTTCATAATCATCACCTGTTAAGGTGAAGAAATTTTTATGTAACTCTATGCTCTCTTGTGTTCGAGGAGCATACAACCAATAAAAACCGTCCTTCATTTCTTCAACTGTTGGCCGCCGTCCGGTATTATGATAAATTTCCAATGCACATTTTTTTGCATCGTCCACCCATCTATTTTTTCTTTTCTGGTAATACTCATCCAGTGTGCAAATAACTCTTGCCGGATTTCCAGCGATTACAACATTATCAGGGTACCCCCCCCGACAACGGATCCAGCACCCACAATACAATTGTTTCCAATCGTCGTTCCTGGAAGGATAATTGAATTCATTCCCAAAAAACAATTATCGCCAATTTTTGTTGGCGCCGTGCCTCCAATAAATTCACCAAACACACGACGTGCCACTGAAATCGAATAATCGTGTGCCAAAATAATAACTCCAGTCGTTATCTTACAATAGGATCCAATAGAAATCAGATGCGGTTTTTGAATATCTACCGATGTATGTCTCGGCGAATAAAAAATAGTGTGATCTCCAACGTAAATATTATTTCGTTTAAGATAATTGATATATGCTTCATTTGAACAATGATTAGGATCAATCACTTTTTTAATTAGATTAATCAATTTCATAATTTCCCCTCATTCTTGTAAAATCTTCACACAAAACAGCCACATAGTAGATGAACATTGCCAAAGCCTGTCCAAAATAGTTTTCCATCATGCTCATGATGACAAATAGAAGTTGAATATAAAGCGAGAAGTCTTGTGCAATATTATCCATATCCGAAGCATGTTTCTTTTTGCTGTACGTTTTGATGAAGGTCCAAATGATTGGTATAAACCAAATAACACTACCGATTAGACCTCGTTCAACCAATACCGCCAGATATGCATTATCTATTAATGCACCGCCACCAGCTAAACTGGAATTGCCAACTCCATATCCGAATAATGGGTAATTCCAGAAATTTGATAATGCATTTCCCCATATAGTTTGTCTGCCATTCATCATATTGCCCGAAAGACGATCAAATTTATCCAGCAGACCTTGCATCCCTGGAATCCAATCTACGCCAACCGAAAGCAAAAAAGCGATACCAAGAAGTAGTAACACTATCTTTGAAAATTTGCCTCCGCTTGTGTCAAAGTAAATATATGCCAGCACAAGACAAAGTGCCAACAATGAACCTCTTCGTGTTGTAAACAACACACCTGTTAAAAACAAGGCAACAAGAACGATATATAAAATCTTCGTAATACTTCTTTTTGAATGCTTAGCAAAAATAGCTGCGCATATTGCACCAATTGTCATATACATTGCTGCCATGCTAGTTTGAACCGTAAAACCATAAAAGGAGGCATTATATGTCATCTGATACAGAATATCCGCATGAGAATATGACGGAAGTAACGGAAGGATGATACTTTTATAGGCGTTTGGTACAAATACCTGAATGTATATGCAGATCAAATGAACGACACAAAAGCCAAGAGTTGTCTTCATAACTTTGGTTGTTGTAATGTTCCTACCTATCATAGCTGCAACGCCAAGATAGACAAAAAAATACACGTCATTTATTATTGATGTCCATGCGTCCGCAGAAAGAAAGCACACTAGAAAACCAACATACAAGAATTTAAACAGCGTTAATTCTGTTCCTTGAAGCACTTCTCTTTTCATCAGCAGAATCACAAATGCTATGGCAAATATAGTTGGCCAAAAAATCTTTGGATCAAGTCGAAGGACAAACGATGACGAAAAGAAATAGTGCCACAACACAATAAACAACAAGAGGGCACATCCTTTTTTGGGTCTTCTCTGGTTTATCAGCATTATTATTTTTCCCCTTCAATTTTTTCTAACATGCCCCTTACATTTGCGTTCCAGTCCATATTCTTAGAATAGTACTCGAGAATCTCTTTCTCAAAGGCTCTTGCGGTTTCAGAGGTCATTTCAATCAGGGCATTTTTCCACTCATTTTGTGTGCTACATATAATGCCCGTCTTTCCATTCACAACGAACTGTGTCAGCCCCGCAACATTTGATACAACAACCGGCTTGCCAAACAAATATGCCAGCGGAATAATACCACTTTGAGTTGCTTCAATATACGGTAATACGGCTGCCGTCATATGATGAAGTAGCCATTTCATTTCTCCATCATCGATATACCGATTGATAACTGTGAGGTTATTGCACTGATTAATCAGGCTTTTTTCTTCCTCTGTAAAATTTCCACCGCCTGCTATAACCAGCGGGAGAGCTTTATCCGAAATATCCTGATATACTTTTAATAGATTTCCAATGCCTTTATATTTATCAATCCGTCCAAAGAACAGCAGATAATCGCTTTCTGCATTCATTTCCGCAGGCTTAATTTCATTTGCATCTGGCAGATGCGCTCCAAGCGTTATCATTACAGCTTTTTCTTTATAATGCGGATACAGATTACCAAACGTCACAACACTCTCCGGAGACATCAACACAAACTTATCTACTCGTTTATAGAACCTTCTATTTATGAATTCCGTGTATTTCTCCAATAAGACCATCCGCAGGCTTCTGTTATTTGTAGGATGGTGCGTTCCTGCGTCGTGGAGCGTTAAAAGCTGCTTGATTTCGCCTTTCAAAAACATTCCAACATTTGAACATATCACGCTATCGTCCATATACCAAATGAACTCAGGCTGAATATTATTGATTCTGCCCGCTATTTTTTTATAAGGAGACTGATCAATTACTTTCTTTTCTTTATGGTATTGGAGGAGATCAGTCTTTGCAATCAAGCTGATGTCTGTATCATGAATTTCATAGGGCATTACAACCTTCACGTCGTACCCTTCTTCGACAAGTGTCTTGTACAACTGTACGGTTAGCTGTAAAATTCCACCTTGCACGTTTGCTGTAAAAAGAGCTATTCTTGCTTTCACGCTGATATTTCCTCCCTGCCTATTGTTTCTTTACTTTGTCTGCCGATAAACCTTATCCAATGCTTCCTTATATGTTTTAATATCCAGAATTTGCGCTGCCTTTTCCAATGTAGCGTGATGCAGGTTCTGGTACAGTTCTTTATTTTCCAGAACATCCGTGCAACGCTCGATCAGGACATCGTCATCATCGCTCAAATACCCTGTCTTACCATCATCGACGATTTCCTTCAGTCCATCAGTCGGTGTGCTTACAATCGGCACACCAAGTGCCATTGCTTCCAGAGCGCACATCGGAAGCCCTTCCCATCTCGAAGTCATAATCAGAATTTTAGCCTGCTTCATTGCCCCATATGGGTTGCTGCTATATCCCAGCATATCGATGCTATGCTCCGCATGGTGCTCGGCAATCGCCTGCTTTGTTTCTGCCTCCAAATCGCCTGTGCCGATAATAGCGGCTTTCATCTTCGGATACTTTTCTGCTATTCCAGCAAGTACTTTGACCAGCCTCTGGGGGTTTTTTGGGGGGGTCAATCTACCCACATATACAATATCGTATGCATATTCTTTTTCATCTTGTGCGGCCTTTTTATAGACTTCTTCTGCGTCGATTACGTTATAAAGGATGCTGCTTTTTCCCTCGAACTGTTCATGAAATGCATATCCTTCATATGCAGATTTCGACACCCAAAAAATATGCTTTGCTTTTTGGGCAGCATACCTGTAAAGCAACGCTTTCGCAGAGATTCCTCGAGAATCAAAATTATTATTATGCACATGGGAAATCAGCGGAATCCTCCCGCAAAGCAATGCTGCAAAAAAAGATGCTTTCATGTCGTGAGCATGAATAATATCTGGTTTTTCTTCACGGATAATGCGCTTAACTTCTGACAAGGACCATTCTTTCATCGGCGCAAACCGCACATTACGTTCTTTTAGTGCCTCACGAATTTTCCCATCTGGACTGCAGTAAAACATTTCATACTCTGCATCGTTCTTAAAGCACGCCATAATTTGGCATGCAACGTTTTCCGCCCCTGAAAAACTCGTTCCTGTTAAAAGATGCATGATTTTCTTACTCATCTTACCTATCCTCTACACTCTTATACAGTTTCTTAAGACTTTGAATGGCGTGATCTAGATCGAAGTTCACAACATTATTGCTATTTCTTGTAACCTCGCGCAGTCTTTCGCCTTTATCTACTATGCTCCTCATCTTATCTGCCAGCTCATCTGCGTTCTTCGGGTCAAACAGATAATCACTGTCACCCAACAAATCAGTACACCCACGGATCTTTGAAGCAATACAGGGCAAACCTGACGCCATTGCCTCCATCAGCGCTCCGGGCAGGCCCTCCCTAAAAGACGTAAACACAAAGCAATCACATGCAAGGAGCACTTCTGGAATGTTGCTCTGAAATCCAAGCAGTTTTACTTGTTTTCCAACGCCAAGCTGTTCGGCCAGTTCTACCAGGTACTTTCGGTTTTCGCCTTCACCACAAATTAGATAATAAAAATTGAGATCATTGGCCTTTGCGAGGGCACGAATCGCCACTTCCTGATTTTTGTTGTCATTAAGTTCTCCCACAGATACAAAAACAAATGCACTCGGGTCTATGTTCCAGGTCTTTCTCAGAGACAAACGAATCTCCTCACCCTTTTCTGTTTTGCGTTTTTCCTTATCAAATTTTGACAGATCAACTCCAACACCCGGGACCTTTTCCACTCGGCCATTTTTCTTTAATCGGAATTTTTTTGCCTGAACATAATCTGCATCATTTATTGTGATAAGCATATCCGTAAAGTGCGCCATATATCTTTCTATCGGATAGTAGCAAATCCAATTTTTTATAGGGGCGCCTGTCCAAAAATGAAACCCATGCGCCTCATAAATCACATACGGAATTCTAGCCTTCTTTGCACAGATTCTTCCCAACACTCCACCAATCGGAGTATTGCAGTGAACCACATCGTAATTTTCACGCTTCATCAGATCCAGCAACTGTTTTTTAGCAAGCGTATAGTTCTTCTTTGCTAGCGGATTTCTGTCGCAGTCCATGTGCTCTGCTTTAATTCCGTACGTTCTGCAGTCTTCTTCATATAACTGTTTGTCTGCGTGATCCATATTGCTGACAATCGTAAAGTCAATATTCAATTGTCTTGCTGCAATAATCGCCGAACGCATGAACCCATTTATTCTCCGCCCTGACTGACTCGTTACATATAACAGCTTCATTTTCCGTCTCCATTATTCAGAACAGTTCCATAAAACGATTCATAGCGTCGCCTGTTGCATATTTTTTACTACCATACTGGTAAGCATAGCTACTCATCGTATCATATTCTTCTGCACTCAGTTTCATAGCTTCCTTTAGCTTATCCGCAAACTTTTTATTATCGCCCGCCTCAACAAGATAACCGCTCTTCCCATCATCCACCTGCTCCGGAATAGCACCCACAGCAAACGCAATGACAGGTCGGCTATACTTGTAAGCGTCGATAATAATGCCGGACTGAGAAGCAGAATTATATGGAACGATTACCCAGTCACAGTTAATGAAAGCCTCCCGCATTTCTTCATCAGTGACATAATCATTGTTGAGCTTTACATTTTTCTCTTTTGCAAGTTGCTCAACAACTTTCTGCATCTGCGGATCAACCCGACCAATAACATCAAATTGAATATCCGGGCACAGGCGAACAATCTCTAACAGGTTATCTGCACCTTTGTAAGGATTGATTCTCCCAAAGAAAAGAGCACGACCACTATGTACCGGGGACGTATATGCTGGATATCTACGCCACAATTCCAGATACTTTACACGGTCTGCGCTGATTCCGTAGCGGTCGATCATATCCTGAATATAGGTTTTGTTGCGCAGGACAATCGTATCTGCGAACTTAACCACAGCCTTGTTCATCAAATCAACCATCTTGACCTGACTGTCTCCTTCGTGTGGAATGACCTCGTGGATTACCTGATAGGTCTTGGCTTTTCCAGACATAATCATAATCGGAAGATTCCACGTATGCAGACTTTCAAAATAAATTGCGTCAAAATGTTCCTTGCGGATACGATGAATAATCGAAACCAACAGTGGGAGATTGAATGTTTTCTTTGTTACACCAGGCCTTTCCGGGCAGTCAACCAGCCATGTATGATCTGATTTCTGGAGTTCCACCTTCGGAGTCTTGATGCAAAGCAAGTAAGCATCCCAGTCACTTCGATTTCTCATTTCTTCGTACATTCCAAACAACGTATCCTGATGATCCGCATTGTCTGAGAATGTCACTAGAAGTACTTTTTTCATCTCGAATTCCTCTCCCACTAAAACAGCTCAGACTCATCTCAAAGAGTCTGAGCCACATTTTCTCAGCTACACGCTGAGTTATTTTTTGCTCGAATCAAATTTGTCAAAAATTCAAAGCTAGAGAACATCGCCTTTCGCAACGAGTCAATTGCAACTCCTGTCACAAAAATAATAGCGGTAACTGCAACACCCCATAAAACGGCGTATGGTTTTTCAATCACTTTCTGAAGTGAAAACAACTTTTCAAAGAGATACGTCATATTAGCCGGATACATATGGAACAGGTACACTCCAAAAGTTGCTTCCGCCAAATAGTCAAGTACCTTGTTGGTCCATACCTTCCATGAAGTTCCCCACATAAAGAGTCCAATCGATACCATCATAGAAACAGGACGATAATTTCCACGCATGAAATAGCAACTATACTTTGCGGCAAATGATATCTTTTCCCCTACTAAATCAAGTACAATAATGCTTATAACGGCAACACTGTATGGAATCAGTATCAATGCCTTGAATCCTGATTTATGATTTTCATACGTTATTCCCATTCTTTTAATCATTATCACAATTGAGTACAGCATTAAAAACGCAAGTAAATTATTAGCGCCCCAATTAATAAACGGAACAATTGTTGAAACACTCCAAATCACAAGCATGACTGTCGTAAACTGCTTTAGGACATCCACAGAGAACCCCATAAGTGCTTTGTGATAGAAAGGCCAGATCAAAAGAAAAATCATGTACGTTGTTGGGTACCACCACATTCCTGTCAGTGTTGGAAATACAGATTGGAGCAGTAATATTTTGCTCTGCCCCCCCCGAAAATAAATGTGCCAATACACATCGAGAGTCCGTAAAATAAAACCGTTTTTTCAATTTTCCAGCACGACCTTGCCGAATAGTTGAGATCTACCTTTTCATCTGGTTTTTTGCTCAGAAACCACGCCGAAACCAAAAAGAACAGGTTATTGCCAATAAAAGCGTTGTTCCCTAGTATCTGCAATGCAAGTTTATTACCTGTTATTCCTATAACCTGCGTGTCAATGTTAAATGCATTCTTTGCCACAAGGTGATGTGAAACAATCATGAGCATCGCAGCTATTTTTAGAATCTGAAAGTTTGCTTCTTTGTTTTTCACAATATCACCTCATATTTGTACTTTAGCCGTTTATTCCTTATAAAGCTCTACTAATCGTCCTCAGCAGTGTAATCCACACACTGCCGCCATGTCTTATACCGCCGCAATAAACGTTGCTACGGCAAATTCACGCAACGGTAACCGCTGTCTTTAGTCCTGATAGCACCAACACTCGTTACAGTAGCTCCTGCCTTTATTCCAGGTTCCACTCATCCACGCTACGGTAGCTCCCTTGCTTATGCCGGATTCCCCCACATGAATGAGCATCTCTGCGACCATGTGTTTATCACCATCTTGCTCACATCCGCCTTGTTATCTCCAAGACCGGGATGAAATCGCAGATGATGTTATCATCGTCAGGACCCGAAATCGCTGCGTGAAAGTCACCACAGTGTCGGTAATATCATCACAGTGCCATCTAGCATAAACCCACGAGCTACCGTCGCATCCATAAATGTGCTTTTTCGGGGCGTAAAAGTCTCAACTTGCCCTTATTTTTCCCTTTCTTACGCCCATGCTTTCAGCATTTTGCACTACTAGATGCAGTACTTCAGCCTCATGTAGGGCAATTCGCCCGCTTTCCAGCTTGACGCTACTGTAAGAGCTGCATTTATGCCTGATTCCACTCTGGAATTTCTTCCAATTTTTAGCAGCTCAAAATGTGCAAAACCATCGATATTTAGTTGTTTTTTCACTCATTGCAGTGGTCTGGCCCTCTGCCACACCCTCCGTGCTCTCTGGCATAAACAGGATTCAAATTATTCTGCTTTCCAATTTTCATTGTAGGGAATATGAGATTTCAGCTCCAGAATTCTGACCCTCATTTTCAGATTTTTCATGTATACCGCCCGCGTACTATCGAACAATTCCTCTGCAACTTTGTAATCAGAATACGCATCCAGGACTCGTTCCCGGTTTTTATAGTCGCCCTCAGCATGAATCAAAGCATCCTTCGCCATACCCGACAGATAAAACAGATACGGAATATTTACGCTCATCTGTTCCTGAGCAGACACGCTTACCGCTTTTTGTGCCACCGAAACAACTTCCTCATATTTTCCTTGTTTAACCAGGATATCTGCATATCGCAAGTAGCACTTGGGAGCTGCCAAAGTATCCATTGCTCTTTTTAATACTGCAATCGCCTCATTTTCTTTTCCAAGAAAAGACAGAACTTGCGATTCTGATACATAGGGATCTTCACTGTTCGGAAAATGCGCTTTATATTTTTTCAGCCTTTCTTCAATTTGAATAACAAGCTCGGACACTTCAGATTCATCATGAGAATCCTTGATTTTTTCCATAAGATAATCAATTGCAAAATCATATCCACGCCAGGTCATTTTGGCATCTGGTAAGGAAACTAGCAAATTGTAATAATATTCACATCTCTCTTCTCGACCACATTCAAGACCATACGATAAAAAATCAGCAAGAAGGTCAATTGCAGTCGGATGTAATTTAAGTCCTCTTTCAAGGATGTCACAACACATATCATGCAAGCCTACTCTTGCAAAAGTGACCGCAAGATTATGGAAATCATCCACTCCTCCAGTCAGCTTTTTGGCAGAAAGTGCATTTTCTCCAATTTCCGTAAGTTTTCTCAAAAGACTTATAGAATCTATTTCATCCAACTCGTACAACATTTCTTGTTTTCTTGCCATATCTTCAGCAGAAGATACCGTAACAAAGTCGAGCTGGACAACTTGTTCTCTCTCAGATTCCATAAAATATCCTCCTTTGTCAATCGTGCGATCTCATGTATCTCGGCGACTAGATGCATTACGCAACATCATTTCATCGCGAAAGCTTGGAGCCTCAAGTGGAAAATAGGTTTTCTCGTTTTGTTCAGTAATGCTTATCTCATCTTTCGGAATTTCTTTTATATTTTGGGAAGGCATCACAGATCCTCCTGTTTCCGGTAGCAACACATCAACTATCTCACATATAGATGATTCAAATCCCCTGTGTGTAACACATTGACCATTTACTTGTCTTAAATACGTCCGTACCCTTTCTGGAAGTTTATCTTCTGGATGAGAAACATCGTCCCCATAAACTAACCAATAGCTCCCATATTCATCCTGGTTCATTCGTTGTTCTTTCGCATATCGCAAAAGGAGATCCACCAGTCCGCTATCATTTCCAGAATAACCAATAAAAATTGGCTTATAAAGAGTAAAGATAGACTTTAACTTCAAGTAAAAGCTATCTGGCAATCGTCGAAGCTCTTCAATTGTATTTTTTTGTTCTATCCGATCCACATCTCCATGCGCTTTGATTACAAGAGGTGCATTTTTCTGCCGTTGTTGGAAGATTGAGTTCAAGCAATTACTATTTTCATCAAATGCCGAACAACTCATATCATTACAGTTCGATAAAACAATTAAGTCTTTACTGTGTCCGCTAGTCTGAATAGCAGTTTCAACAAGGCGATCAAAATTAGTTGTAATAACAATGTTATTATTTGTTTCACATAGCAATTGGCTTAACGATTCATGTCCTTTTCCCGGAGTTCCTGCTTGAATGAATTTCTCTATACATGCTTGACGCATTCTTACAGTAGGGTAAACCACCGAAAAGAGTCTTGAATACTTTTCAGATTCATTTTCTATAAATTTAATTCGTATCAAATCAGCAACTGTCAGTTTTGTATTTGTGTCCCATACAGTAGGAGAAAAAATTTGTCTGAGGAGTTTTCCTCGTCATTTTTCAAAGCATTGATTGTATCGTTTAAGGCTTCGTCTCTGCCTTTACTCAAAATTTTCTTCCACTGATCCGATGAACAATAATCTTCAAGCAATTCACCATACCATTCATCAATCAAATCACTGGCTTTCGCTATCCCGCAGTTATATGAGGCACCCGCACCCAACACAAAACAAAATCGTTGATTCACATATTTTCGTTCCGACTCGATTCTTTTCAGAAAGCTTAAAAAATCCACATTTCATCGACCTTTCCATCCGAATCGCACCAAACATTCTAATCAAATTTTTTTAATTTAGCTAGCCGCTTATTATTTTTTGCCACTCATGGCAGTGATCTGTCCCTCGCTAACGCCCTCTGTACTCTCCGGCATAAACAAAATCTTCACGGTTGCCAGCATAATCTTCAAATCCTCGATCAGGCTGGGATGTGCAATATACATCAGATCCATCTGCAGCTTATCGTAGGGGGTGGTGTTATACTTGCCGTACACCTGTGCATAGCCGGTCAAACCAGCCTTTGCCTGCAGACGCAGCGCAAACTCCGGCATTTCCTCACAGTACTGTGCGGCGATCTCCGGGCGCTCCGGGCGAGGACCCACAACAGACAGGTCACCCTTCAGGATGTTCAGCAACTGAGGCAGTTCGTCCAGACGGCAGGCGCGGATAATGTGACCGACCTTTGTAATACGGTCATCCTTGTCGCCGGTGGAAAGACGTGCTACGCCATCCTTTTCTGCATCCACACGCATGGAGCGGAACTTCAAAATCTCAAACTGCTTGCCGTCCTTGGTCAGGCGAACCTGCTTGTAGAAGGCGGGACCACCATCGGATTTGACCGCAATGGCCGTAATCAAAAGCACCGGACTCAGAATCACCAGAGCCACCAGCGAGATCACAATGTCCATCGCGCGCTTAACGAACAAGAATTCCGGGCTTGCCATGTAGCGACCGACGCGCAGCATCGGCAGGTGGAACATATGCATCGGCCAAGCGCCACTCATAATAACGTCGCCAACACGGGGAATGACGAACATATTGATGCCCTTCCCTACGCAGTGCTTCAGGATAATGTTTCGTTCATGGCTGTGAACACCACTGACAAAAACAGTCTCCATGCCGTCCAGAATGCTCAGGTCTGCCAAGCACTCCGACACGCTCAAGGTGACCTGCACATCGTATTTCTGGCTCAGACCATACTCGTTGATGAGCTTTTCCATACCGTGTCGCACATCGTAGACCACCGCGGTCTTCTGCGGCGGGAAGGTCTTGTAGTACCATTTATGTGCGCAGGATGCCCAGATCGCGGCCATCACCAACTGCCCCGCAATTGCCGCAATACCCGGCAACAGGTTGCAGAGCTTTGCGGACATCAGGCAGATCACGATGTACAAAATACCATCGGTTGCCATAGCGCCAAGGATCTGGCCGTACACCAGTTCTGAGACCCGCTGCATCGACATCCAGAACGCATCGTAGATTTTACCGAGTACAATGTACAGGATAAAAACCAGGCCTAAAATCGCAAAATGACCCTCCCATGCCAGATTTGCATATGTCTGGTGCGAGTAGTACAGGAACCAGCACGCCGCAAACGGCAGCTCGATCATCAGAACATTCAGGATCTTCACGACCCTCAACATCACATCATGCTGAAACTTTGACATAATCCTCTCCAATAACTCCTTTAGATTTTCTTTTTACGACCCACATTACAGCAACTGTTTGGGGTCGAGCTATTAACTACACAAACCGATTTCTTCCCCCGTTTTGTGGTTAGCTGAAACATTCAGTTTTTCGCTTTCCCTATGAGGTCCTTGTGCCAACTCCAACCGGCGCGGTCTCGAATCCGCTTTCTCCCACCGCATCCCGATCTCATCCAGCTTTGCAATACGCTCTTCTGTCAAGACAGCGCAGCTTTTTTCAGGATTATGACGGGTATATCGCTGCCGCTTGACCCAATTTCCGAGATTATATCCGTTCGGTGACACATATTCTGCCGGGACGTTCAGGTCGCCGTGGGCATCAAAGTAGCGTTTGGCTTCCTGATACCCTTCGTTCCACTGGCGGTCATTACGGTTGCCCCAGTACATTCCGATACGATTGAGACGTTCAACCTGTTCGTCCGTCAGCTTTCCTTTCGGGTACGCCCATTGCTGGCTTGCGACCCATTGTCCCAGCCGTTCACCAGCCGCTGTCACATAGGAACGCGGGATATTCAGGTTGCCGTTTTCCTCATAATAGGCCGCAGCCAGCGCATAAGCTTTTTCCCACTTAGCATCGAAAATGTTCCACACCATACCGATCTCATCAAGCTGTGCAATGCGTTCTTCCTTTAAGCATCCGTTCAGCTTCTGCTGCCGGGTCTTGATGATCCACTGCCCCAAGGGGTAACCGTCCGGGTCGGTGTATTTGCCGGGCACCATCAGATTTCCGTAGGTGTCGTGGTATTTCTTTGCGACCTCAAATCCATGCTGCCACGCAATTTCCTTCCGGTTGCCCCAGACCATCCCGATGCTGTCCAGCCGCGCGATCTGCTGCTCGGTCAGATTTCCTTGGATCTGCCCCTCGCGCACCCGGCGCTGTGTGACTAGCCACACCCCAAGGCTCAGACCTCCGGGCGTGGTATACAGTTTCGGGACGTTCAGGTTGCCGTGTTCCGCATAGTAGATGCTCGCCTCAGAGAAGTAGTGCTCCCAGCCGGAAGAGAGGCTTGCCTGCAGCTGTTCGAACAGTACCCGGCAATCGTGTACCTGTTCGATGACCTCAAACCGCTCGGTCACGATCTTATCGCCCTCGCCGTTGGCATACAGACGATGGACTGCTTCCTGCATCTCGCTTTGCAGACCGGAAATGCTGGTCAAGCCCTCGAAGTTGTTGACCACATCTAGGATCAGCGGGGCTGCGGTGTCCCCGGCGGTCAGGGCACGTCCGATTTGCTGCTTGTAGATGATGGGAGAAATGGTAGGTCGGAACAGGATGACCCCGGAAATCCCCTCCACATGGACACCCTCGTTGAGCATATCGATGCAGAACAGCAGCTTCAGCCGGTTGGTCGTATCCGTCTTGAAGTCCGCAAACGCCTTGTCCGTATTCGAATCATCCGAGTAGGCTTCGTACACCACCACGTCCGGGTTGACCCCTGCGAACCACTCCGGCACGTGGGACACCATCTCGTCCATGTGCTCCTTGTTGGCGCAGAACACAATGTACTTGCCAGCCTTATTCGTGATATGATGGGCAAAGACCCTATCCAGACCATCCGCTTGTTCCAAAGCGCGGCGCAGGGCGTCCAGATATTTCTGATTCACATCCTGAATGCCCGGTGCTCGCAGGTTATCCACCCGCGCCTGATACTTCGCAAGCGTTTTCTGGTACTGGTAAACCGTGGTCACATATTTCGGGGCAGGCAAAATGCCCCTGACTACTGCTTCGCCAAGGGTCATGTTGCTCGCAACACGGCTATCGAAAAGTTCTTCGGCCATATCGCGGTTATTATCCAGATATCGGATGTTTGTTGCCGTCAGCCCCAGAAGCTTTGCATCCGGGCATAACTTTAATAAAGCCACCGTGCTTTCGCCCCAACATTCCGCACCGGCACGGTGGAATTCATCGAGTATAATATAGGCGGGCTTTTGCGCCGCAATTTCGTCCAGCTGTGCCTGCGTACAGCACATCAGTTTGGCGTAGGTATAAAAGTGAACGTTTGCCAGCGGAAAATCCGGGTCGTTCCTTTTCAGGCTCTCCAGCTGGGTCTTAAAGATATATTCACTGGGAGAAAGCCAGATCACGACCTTCTCCGGGTTGTCCTCGATCAGCTTGAACGCAATGTAGCTCTTTCCGGTGCCGGTGGGATGAACAATGGCAGCTTTGCCATACTGGTCCATCATCCGGACTGCCGCACGATATGCTTTCTCGTTGTGCTCAAACAGACATAATGCCACCATGTTCACCCCTTCCCGCAATAAAGGGATATCCTCCACAGTGATAATGGAGGAACGACGTTGAAACCGTGCGCCATTACGTTGTATTTAGCACATCCCCGCCCCTCATGGACACCTGATGGGAGAAAATTCGGTTCATCTCCCGGCGCTTTCGGGTCAGGTCAGAGTGCACATAGCGCTGCAAGGTGATGTTGGCGTTAGCGTGTCCTAACAATTCGCTGAGGGTCTTTACATCGCACCCCGCCTGCAGACAGGTCGTTGCAAAGGTATGGCGCAGCGCGTGCGGACGTACCTGCCGGACAGTTGACTGCTTCAGATATGCCTTGATGCTTTTTCGGTAGCAGCGGGGTTCGGTGGGCTTGGACTCGTTGCCGGACAGAAACCATGCAGCATTGCTGACACATCCGCGCAGCTTTTTCAGCATAATAAGCAGCTGCTTCGGGATTGGAATTTCCCGGCGGGAGGTGCGGGTTTTAGGCGTTTGGATGACCACCTTTGTATGCCCATTTTCACAGGAAATTCGGCAGACCGTCCGGTTGATCTTCAACGTGCCAAGTTTCAGGTCGAAATCGCCCCACTGTAAGCCGCAGATCTCGCCAATACGCAGCCCCAATTCCACTCCTAATAATAAGCCAATTTTGCGGGGCGTGGGGTTCTCCTGTACATACTGATAAAGCCGCTGCTGCTCCGCCGGGGAGAGAGGCGCAGAAATTTGGTCGATGGCTTTGGGCAACGCTACTTCCAACTCCATCGGGCGGATCAGGCGCAAGTGCGCGGCATATTTGCAGATGCGCCGCAGCATCGAGAGGCATTCCCGGGCAGAGGAGTTCCCCAGCGGCTTGTGTGCGGAATCTATCGGCGCAATGATCTGCTGCATAGCCTGTTCCAGAAAACTTTCCTCAAGAGATGCAACTGGCACTTTACTCAAAACCGGAAGAAGATATTTGTGCAGCGTGTACGAGTAATGCGCATAGGTGGATTCTTTTACTGCATTCCGCTGGGAGTGCAGCCATACCTCAGCCAGTGCTTCAAAGGTCAGGTCGGTTCTCTTTAGATTGTAGAAGCCTGCCTCTGCTTTCTTTTGAATCAGCACACGTTTGACCTCAGCATAGACCGTGCCATAGACGTAGCCCCACTGGATTTTCCCCTCCGGTGTACGCGCTTTGATGTAGCGGCCTTCCCACCGGCCATCCTTGCGTTTGTGAATGTTTTCTCCCCGTCGTGCCATTTCTGTTTCCTCCTGCGTCTTGGACACCCTTCTGACCACTTATTCTGTCCACCTTCGTTTTTTGCTGGATTTTTCATGCAGAACTGGGCAATGTGCAAAAAACTTTTAGCTTCTGCGAGGTTTTTTCTAAGGTCAGGTGGGATGCATTTGTATAGTTTTCTATTGATTCCCAGATATAACCATGATAAAATAAGAGAAGAATTCAAACAACGATGTCGAAAGATCGGTATCCTCCATTATCACTATGGAGGATACTTTTTTTATTAAATATATTCTTTGCCATTACGCGGCTGCACATTCTCTGTATCATAAAATACTTTTGCAGCATACGCAGATGCGTATGCATAGCTGCACGGACTTCTGTAACATCATATTGAGATGAACTTCATCACGACTGTAAAAGATACCGTTGCTAAACGCTTTGAACAGCTCTGCGAACAGTGAGGAATATTCTCCAACAAGTTAGCGACCCGTCCCGGTGCATATTCCAAAATTGATTTATTGTTTCAATCGAAAAATATTTTTATTCTACAAATTGCACCTCTTGCGAACATAAAAAACGAGTGTTATACTGAAGCCATCAAAAAACATTGGAGGTGTCCCCTATGCCCCGTCCCAAAGGAAGCAAGAACAAAACCAAGACCGTAAAAGCAACCGTTGACTTTGCTGCGCAGATTGCCGAAAAACAGTCTGCAAAGGAAGCCGCTGCCGCTGAAATCGCATCCATCACCGCTAATATCGATGCGCTGAAAGCTGACCTGAAAACCAAGAAAACTGAGCTGAAATCTATCGACAAAGAAATCGCCAGAATTGAAGCTAAAAAGATCAAGGCTGAAACCAAAGCAGCGGAATCCGCAAAGAAAGCTGAAGCAGAGGATGTTCTGAAAAAGCTGCTGGCAAGCGGCGTGAGCGCAGACGATATCCTCGCAAAGCTGAAGTGATCTGAAAATTTCTGACGCAGCAGTTGACGGGAACATCTACGTCGCAAGCAGTGCAACTTGGTACCAACTTGCGATTTTTGAATCGGATTTTTCAAAATCCAAATTCAAAATGCTTGTTGGGCTGTGCCCAAACCCCTTGTGTTCTGCGTCCGGTGGATGCAGGCTGCGCATTTTTGCAAAACGCTTTTTTGATCTGAGTGCCGATGCCTGTGGTATCGGCACTTTTTGCACAGATGGATTCCCGGAAGCAGATAATAGTGCTATGCAGCACATCCGGAATTGTGCTATACTTGATTTACATAAACCTGTTTGCCCTAAAAAGTTGGAGGTGTTCATGGCTACACGAACCATTTGTTTTCCCATATCCGGCTACCCCTATTGCAAAGAACAGCCGGTGACGTTCACATGGATAAAAGGTAGCAAGCGGCAGAATATCCGTGCCGTCCATGATGCCGTCCATACAACAGACCCGGATGTTTCAATTCTGGAAATCAGCTCTGCATCCGTTCAGCCAGAGGGTGAGGCTGTTTCTTCTCTGCGGCTTCTGCTGCGTCTGGATTCTGTTGCGCAGGATGTGCCCATCAGCACGGTTTTTGAAGCTGCCAAGGTATTTGAACATGGTGGGCCATTCGCTGACCTTCTGACCTGTGCGCCATCCAAAGTCCATAAGGACACTCGGCTGCGAACCAATGGAAAGTTGCTACGCTACTCTCTGGAAGGAAGTGAGTATCCGGCAGAGCCGTACCCGGATTCATTTTTTGAATGGCTCTACTGCCGTGCGTTGAAGCAGTTCCCGGAAAAGGCTGCGCAGCTGAGCAGATATAATGCCTTTTCTGATATTGCTGCCGCGGCGGATTCTAAAAAGTATTATGGCGATTCCTCGCGGGCGGCTGCAATCTATGTAGGACTTGCAGCGGCTGGAAAACTTCCGTGCATCGATTCCTATGAATCATTCATTGCGGAAGTTTACACGGAGCCAAAGCCCTTGCCAAAGTCTGGAAAATCTGAGACTGCTTCAAAAAAGACACCCGAGGTTTCTGCACCTGCACCAGCAAAGGAGATTCCGGCAGACGAATCGTCGCAGTCCGATAATGCAAATATTCCGGACGGTGCGCAGATGGAACAGATCCTTGAGCTGCCCAAAGCGACCTGTCTGCTCCTCTCTTTGGCAAAAAATGCTGGTCTTTCTGCAAATAATTCCAGTGAGCTGGCGTATAAGGGAAAGGAATTTTTTCTTGACGCTTATCAGAAAGCACTGAAAAACAAAACGCTCCAAATCAATGTTCATAAGAACAAGATCACTTTTCCGATGGAGGAGCATGACAGCGGATTTCATGCGGTCGGAGTACTGACCCGTTCGCCTGCTTGGGAATACGGATGGAAGTTCAACTATCTGACCGAGAATACACCCGGCGCAGAAAAGCCCGAAGTCAAAGCAAAAATCCAGAAGCCTTTGACCGCATTGGAGCATCTGGAACGCTGTGGGTATAAAATCGTTCAGCAGGTCGTGCCGGAAAAACTCCCACCGATTGCTGTTCAGCGGATGGCATGGAAAACAGGCGAGGCTCTTTGCGACCCGGTGGTGGTGGATTTCTTGCAGTTTATCCGAACACATATGCAGAGCGACGGCTCTTTTTCGTTCCGTATTCCAAAGAGTACGTCCAAAAAATCCTTTGCCACACTTTCAGAGATCGCTCAGACGTGGGACAAAATGGGACTTTTTGCGGCCATTGTGATCTATCCGCAGAATATCGTCTATGAACTTGCGCAAAATGAAACCGTCCGGCATTTTTTGAGCGGAAAGTGGCTGGAGCTTTTTGTAGAGCATCAGGTTCAGCAGATTCTGAACCACTATCGGGAGGAGCAGGGCGCAGAAGTTTCGGTTTGCTCCAATGTGGTCCTTTCAGAAACGGCATCCGCAGGGAGCACGCATGAGCTGGATGTCGTGTTCTCCATCAATGGAAAATTTTTCTGGGTAGAAGCCAAATCATCCAGTCGAAGCATTGATTATGGAAAATATGCTTCTCTGTGCGAAAAGCTGAATGTGACACCAGAAAGCTTGCTTTTGGTCAACAGCGATTTGTCCGTGGAAGAGTGCGAAGGTGTTTCTTATTTCTGGAATTACCGTGTTGCAAACTGTGCAACGATCACGCAGGAACTGGAAAGCATGATTGCTAAACAAATTGAAAGCACCGGAAATGCTGTTCCGAGTACAGACTGAGCAATAAGCAAAAATGATATGTACCCCCAATACTGGACACCCAGTATTGGGGGTACATATCAAAACCGAAAAGCAGAAGCTGCCGCACAAAAATACGGTGCGGCAGCTTCTGCTTTTTATTTGCTGTGTCCCCTGCGTGTGCCGACAGTTCCGTTCCGCCTTATTCCTCCTCTGCGAAAGGGCGTTTTTGCCCGTCGCATTTGTGGCCCGGCTTTCCCGGGAATGGCCGTTCGTTTTGCCGAAAAGTCGTACTCTGCCCGGGAAAAAGCACCGGAAGACTGCTTCGGCCATTTATTCCGCCGTTTCTTACCGATTTTACAATGTTTTTTGCAAAAAAAGCTTTACAAATGAATTTCAAAAACATATTATATAATTATAGGTTCAACTTCTTTACGCAAATAGTTTCGTACCGGTTCGTATGGGGCAGCCGGGTCTGTGCTTTTTGCACTGCTTCTGCCTTACGATAGATCATTGGAGCCCGCCGGTGCAGCCCCGCTGCACCAGATCAAATACAGAAGGAAGGTTATGCATCATGCCTGAAAAGAAAGTTTCTACTCCCGCAGCCGATGCTCCGGCTGCCGAGGGCAAGACCCGCAAATCCACCAAGGCTCCCGCCCGCCGCGGCCGCCCGCCGCTGGCACCCGAGCTGTATGTAGAGATGGGCGGTGAGCAGTACAACATCACCGACATCATTGACCGCGCCAAGGCAGACTACCGCACCACCCACAAGGTCGGCGTACAGTCCTGCAAGGTGTACGTCAAGCCCGAAGAAGGCGCAGCCTACTACGTCATCAATAAGTTCTCCGGCAAGCTGGAACTGTAACTTTTACAGGGTCACAGGCAGCACCGCACTGCTGCCGCGCCCGCTATTCCCACAATAAGGCTCCATCAACAAAAAAAGACACCGCACAGCTGTGCGGTGTCTTTTTTTGTATCGGCAGCAATCACTCAGAACCCCAGCATCCGCCAAAGAGTCTTACGCTCTTCGGCCGGGTCCGGGTCCGGGATCTCGAACACATAGCGCTCGGTGGCGTTGATAACGGTGGTGTTGCCGCGGGTGCATACCCGGGGCAGCTTTGCATCGTAATTCAGGTGTACGTGCCCGTGGATGAACCATTTAGGCTGGTACTCGTCCAAAATCTCGTTGAAGCACTCAAAGCCCCTGTGGGCACAGTCGTCCCCATCGTTCAGTCCCTTGGCCGGGGCGTGGGTCAGCAGCAGGTCGATGCCGCCCCTTTTGTGCGCCTGATGCTTCAGCTTGTGCACACGGCGGCGCATGGCTTTCTCGGTGTACTGGTAGGTATCCTCTTTATTATAGCGCTGACAGCCCCCCAGCCCCATGATGCGCAGCCCCTTCCATGTGTACACCTGATCGTCCACGCAGATGCAGCCGCCGGGTTCCCCCTGAGTCTGGTAGCTGCCGTCGTGGTTGCCGTGCACCTGTCTCTTATACACATCTGACGCT
>ERZ1026944.160-NODE-160-length-33445-cov-7.905001_pt1 | contig 33445 bp, 33 predicted proteins | sample MGYA00519569_ERZ1026944 | MGnify/ENA primary metagenome ERZ1026944 (study PRJEB26926, sample SAMN06164618) | human gut metagenome | biome: ENVO:00009003; feature: ENVO:2100002; material: ENVO:00002003 | host: Homo sapiens | place: USA | collected 2012 ... | reverse complement strand
CGAAAGTGAGTGGATACAACCATTCCGAGTGGGTGGGAATGCTCCGTTTTCGCCAACTTGGCCTCTTTCTCTGCCTCCAGCATCTGTCGCTCTTTCTCCCGTCGTCTCCGTTCAGCTTCTCTTGCAGCGCGTTCTTCTTCGTCATTCATCTCTCGCTCGATCTTCAATGGCTCTCCCGCGAATTTCTTGCTTGGTGCCAACATCTGTATATTGTTCTGCACTCGTTTGAAGCCATCAAACCGTGACAGATGCGTAAAGATATATGTGAAGACCTCTTCTCGCTTCTCTTCGTTGTTCCATGCTGCCACACTATCTACCAATGCAGCAAAGCTCGCATAGATCAGTTTGCCGATACGTAGCTTGTAATCATTCAGATAGCCTCTAATGTCCTCCCTATATATCAGCAATGGCAGATGTTCACACAGCCCCATGGCAATGGCATACGCAGCGTCAGGCCTCCCTTTCGCCAACACAGCCGGTATCGACTTCTTCTCCCAGCGCTCCAGCAGCCGCAGCATATACAAGAAATCCTCCTTGTTCTCAGGCCGAAACTCCACCTCCTGCTTGAAGTACTCGGCGTAAGCCTCCTCCAAATCCACCGTCAACCCCTTCGGGATATAATCTATCTTCGGACGCGCCATGCAGCTTCTACGCCTGCGCACCTCGGCAGCTTCATCCAGTCTTTTCTGATGGGCAATACGTTCTTCTTTGTCTCTACGAACCTTCTCCAGCTCTTCTTGAAACTCTGCTGTCTGCATGGTCTCTGCACACAGCAGCTTATCTATCTGCTTTGACAGGTATCTGCTCCATGCCTGATAATTGCTTTCATCCACGCAATCAGGGCAGGGAATACCACTCATGCTCCATGTATTTTCTGACAGGTAGAAAATTATGCTATATCTTTTCTTTTTGCTCATATTCTAAATACTTCTCCACCAAACAGTCGTACCCAAACACAAACGTGTCTCTCTTAGCATCCCCATACAGAAAATCCTCGAAACTGGTAAATGAAGACTGAAATATCTGCCCATACAGCATATCGTAAAAAATAGAGTTCCCCACCGCAGTATCGCTCTGCGCTAATGCCGCCACTCGGATGGGGATAAAAGTTTATTTACTATTACTTATTCTGAAAGAATAATCATGACTTATTCTATAATAGTCAAAGCCAAACTGTTCTATTTGTGGACAACTTATCTGTGCTCCATTTTCGCCAGCCTCCTCCGCTTCCATCAGACGATTTCTATTGAAAGCATTAACAGCATTGTCCCCTGTTCGCTTTATGAGGTATGACATTAAACATACCTTTCTTTTCTTGTTGTTTATATACGACGATATTGATGGCACCTCTGTTAAGGTTTCCAAGCTCTGATAGAGTTGAAGCTCAACCTTTTGATATTTTCCTTTTGGAAAAACAACAGTTCTTGTTCCATCTTTTTGGGTCTTTTCAATAGGACGAGATAGATTTTCTATTCCGCCTATAGAGCTTGTCACCTCGCACAATAGAATAATATTATAAGTGTCAGTATCTGTCAAGATAAAGTCACACCTGCGCTTACCATCAGAGATTTTGGTACCTGTATATCTGCCAATATATGTATCATAATTGACTACACTCAAGTTAAATGGATTTCCACAAAAAGACGCGTAACCCTCTTTGTAACCAACAACAAATTGTGTATTGTCCTCTGTAAGGTCAAATTCACTCAAATTTGTTGTGTTTTCATCACATATACATCTTCTTCCTACGCCATAAAACGCAGGAAGGTCATTTTCCAAGAGACTCTTCATTTTGCAATTGCTTTAATTCTTGGTATTTATCATATATGTTATTGATATCCTCTGAGAGTCTATCCGTGTTGACGTAGTGAATGTTTTTAACTTTCAAGTCAGCTACTCCTCCCGACAGAATCTGGTATACCGAAAGGTCATCATAGCCTACATGTGCACCGTCAATATCCGTCTTGCAGTCGTGAGCCTTCATCAACAGATTCAGAGAATTAATTATATATGGACTATGTGTAGCAAGTACCAATCCTATTTCACGGCTGTCGACCTTTGAATAAAACGCCAATCGTATTATTTCGTTCAACATCTGAATCTGAGATGTTGGGTCAAGACTCAATTCCGGTTCCTCTATATGTATGTGTACATATTTTGGCATATCTGTAAGTTCCATTTCTGGGCGATACTGAGTGGTAAGGTTTTTTTCAAACAACAAGTCAATGATACTACGTTTTTGAGCCAACTTAAAGTCAAAAGCCTGGGCATAATAGTTCATCATGGCTATTAAAGGCGCAGTTGTCTGTATACCTGAAGACGCATGGCGAAGTTCAAACGAAGAGTAATTGCTACCCTTAGGCTTAAGTATAAACTTCTTTTGGTTGTTGCCTCCGCGTTCAACATTCATATCCAAACCGATATAGTTAAGATCAAAATGCTTTATTGCGTCAGTTGCATTGTCAAATTCGGTAAATGTTTCATTAAAGAAGAATCCCAAATAAGCGTTTTTAGCCAATGTGCCTTGACTTGATAGTGGAGCAATTGCACTTCTTGATTCTGCTACCCACACTTCTTTGAAGAAGCATAAGTCCTCGTTGGGTATTATAGCATTGTAAGACAACTTGCCTCCTGAATAACTTACAGAATACGAATTCCCGTTTATAGTAACAACATAATGAATGTATGTATCTGCAGTAACCAGTACACTCATATTATCACGCAGCAAGTCCCTGAATCTAAAGTTTACAACATTCTCTTCTATATGCGAGTTATGGAAATAAGCTCTGATAGAAAGGCGTTTGAATATGTAGCGCATTAACACAAGAGCCTTCATAAGTGTACTCTTGCCACTTGCTGAATTTCCGACAAACACCGTTAGCGGTTTTATATCGACAACGCCAGTATCTTCAAGAGGTCCTAAGTTCTTTATATGTATTGTTTCGTGAATCATAACCTTAATTATTTAGCAGATAAACTTTAAAATACAAAGATAAACTTATTTCTTGAACCTTGCAAGAATGCAACCTCAAAAAAGCTGTGATGATAGTAATAATATGGAGAAATAGAGTAAGCCGGTCCAATCCTTCAGGTTGTCCATAATGTCGGCCTTGCCACGCCCACACTTGTTGTGGGTGTTAACGAGGAAGACGGGGAATCCTGTTGTCACCGAGCGATACAGAATCAGATAATGTCCCACCACACAAGGGCTCTATCATTCCACAGGCAGCCTGGTGCCAGTCATCCATCGTGGCCGCAGCCATCGGAAAGCCATCCTGCACCATCTTCTTTATCTGACGGTTGAACGGCTGATGGAGAACGTACTTCGCATTTTCCATCTTGGCAACCAGCTCTGCCGTGGCATGGCTCTTCCAAAAGAGGCCCTCATAGCAGTCTGCTTGTACTGTCGGTCCACTCGGATCATCCGTCAGCTGACAAACTCTAGCCATAAGCCCACACAGTTATGCCAATATAAGCCCGAAGCTGCTCGACACTGATGTCAGCAGGAAGGATGAGCGTCACGCCATTGGGATAGACCTGTTTTAGATAAGGACTGCGGGAGGGGCGACCATTCGCAGCCTCACGCATCTCTTTCGCCTCACTGTCACCGATCACAACCTCGGCGAACTTTGGCTTGCTGTTGTTGAATGTTTTCTTGCCTTGTACCATAATTTGAACATTTTAAAATCACGGTGCAAAGGTGCGAAACTTTTTCTAGGCGCACAATACGGCGTTCACCGAATACTTACCATTCACAATATTGCCGTATTTTGTGTTTAACTGAATTGCCTCGAAAATGTGTATTATTGACATTGTCCTAATGTGTACTAAAACATATTACATCTCCGAATTTTCCAATCAGTTTCTCCGTCTCTTCTTTTGAAAGTTCAGGAAGGTTGATAAACAGCCGGTTTCTCGCTCTGCTACAGGCTACATAGTACAGCCTATGATCATCATCTTTATGCTGTAGGTCTGTTTGAAGGAGATAATCCATAGCCACATCCTTCTCAGGAAGCACCAGCAACACGTTATCGAAACCCAAGCCTTTTGACTTGTGTATGGTAATGAACTGCGTGTTGTCATCTTTGTAATTTACACATTTGGCGTATTCTATATATGGCTTATTATATGCATCAAAAACCTTGCCGCGACTTACCTTTGAAATGCTCCCATCAAGCTCTATCAGTACATTCAGGAAACCAAGCAGATTACCCTTGCTGAAATATTCGTATGACCTTAGCAAATACTGCATCTTCATAATTGCCTCTTTCTTCTGATTGATATGTTTGGTATTCAGGTGGAATCCTTTTGCTATATATTTTACAGCTTCATCCATTAACAGCAAACGGGCATTTTCTATTCCTGTTAAAATATTCACAACCATTCTGCACCTGTCACCATTAGAATCCTGTTCAGAAAGATGCCCGAGCAGATCTTCATTTTTTCCATTTACCTCCAGTCCTAATTTCATTTCATTGGCATCTTCATTCTTTCATGTCAATGCATATAGTTTCTCTTTTCCACATATTGAAGACGCTGTCTTGTATGCAGATATGCTGTCGCCACATACAATAGTCACCTTCTCATAACATTCTTTCCTAAGAGACTTTTGTTTTAAGTCACTTCTCAACTTATTCAGGAAATCAACAATGTTTTGTGTGCTTCTGTGGTTATCCGCTATCGAATACAATTTAATATTTGGAGCGGTGAAGTTGTCAATGTTTGCTATATCTGCGCCAGCGAAGGAATATATTGATTGCGCCTTGTCACCTATCAACGTAATCTTGCACCCCGCAGCTGCCATTTTTGTAAACAACCAATGTTGGATAGAGGTGGAGTCCTGATATTCATCTATGAGTAAATATGGGTATTTTGATACAAGAAGATGAAGAATACGCGGTACTTTCTCAATGAGTCTGTAGGTAAAGTAGAGTACGTCATCATGGTGCATGATTCCATACTCTGCCCAGACCTTCTTTTTATATGCATTGACATATTTATCACCTATTCCAGATAATCTTGGATAATTGATTGTCTTCTGTAATGCAATACCATTTTTTGTCAATTTCCATCTATAGTCTTCTACTGTCTGCTTCAGCTTATACTGTTCTTTGGCATGGCTCATGAGCATTCCCATCTTGTTTGTCTTCATCAGTTCTGAAACAAAGCCATAACTTGTAATTATTGTCTCATCATGCCCATCCAGTTTATCTATAGCAAACCCCTCTTCTGATGCTATAAGGTGAAAATATGGCTTTATTATCGACTTATAGAGGAAAGCATGTATGGTAGAAACTTCAAGACGGTGGTTGTTGGCACCTATCTGGCTCAGAATATTCTCAGCTGCTTTGTTGGTATAGGTTATACATCCCACTTTTCTAGCAAGTCCTAGATCTTTGGCTTCTGACAGAATGGCCTTTATTTGCCCGATTAGCCAGTGGGTCTTTCCTGCACCTGGTCCCGCTAAGACTTTTATGCAAGTGGCGAAGTCTTGTACTTCTTCCGAATGTATGAATCCGTCTATTTTATCACCCATTCTATTGCTTCTTTTATGTATGATGGAACATTGATCTTTGCCCTTTCTTCTTCTGATAAATCCAGAATTGCATTTGACAGTTCCAAAGCATTCACACCTTTTGCTACCGATTTTAAGTAACGGGATGCAACTAATGCCTTGCGTCGTTTATTCTCATCCTTCAAGACCGTATCTGAGCCATACAATTTTTTTAATGCGTCATCATGACATTTTTCTAATGCATCATCAAGATTCTTTGCATTCATCATGGCCTCCAGTTCGTTCTTGTTCGCCAACGATGCGACAAGGAGAACTGTGTTGTCGGTGTTATTCAATGCAATGTCATATTCCAGTGTGCAACTATCTTCTTCTTGACTGAAAAACCTTATATTAGGATGGTTCTGAAAATTCTTCACTAACGACTCGGAATGATTTCTATACTCATACTTTGTGGTATTTGAACCATACTCAATTGGAAGACATGACTCATAACGTGCTTTTTCCTTGCCAATTTCTTTCCTTGACGGATCTCTGTCGGTAACGCAGGCTATCATCAAAGGCAAAGCATCGGAGTTTGTACCATCGTAAAGTTTGAGGAATTTATCAAAATAACGCCCTCCTATGTTGATGACTGCAACATGTTTCATCAGCCACTTGTCGTATAATCCCAATATCTTTGCGAACACGGGAAACAATATCTGTTCCGCCATTCCTTCCACAAATATGATTCCTCCTGCAAACAACATATCTGCACGAGTAGCATCAAGATAACGCTGGATGTATTTCTTGGCAGACTCATCCTCTTCAAAGACTTTGTTTGGCTTGCATATCTTTATTTCGCCATCTTCCAATTTGTGCAGACAACACAGCTCATCCAGCTTTACACTCGCAACCAAACTTGGAGAATGGGTTGTCACAAAAACCTGCCTTACGTATTTGTCGAATATATTGTTTCGAAGAAATTCCAAGAAATGATATTGCATTTGGGGATGCAAATGTGCCTCAGGCTCCTCGATAGCCAAAACCGAAAATGCTTTCACGTTAACACTACCCATGTATTCTACCGTGGAATTCGACTGCATTTGGGCAAGGAGCAATGAAATGTATATGAGATTATTATATCCTAAGCCATTCAATGAGATAGGGAGTTTCTCTTCCTTTCCATTACTTACAAGAAGGTTAAAAATGGCCAGCAGGTCGCCTTCTGAGATCTCTCCTTCGAGATTTAGGTCACTGTTCATGAAAAGTGCTCCCGTCTTATTTGCATAATCAATGATGCTGTCTTTCCCGTCTTTTATTCTTTTGATTATGTTTTGTATTACAGTAGTGGACTTTGTCAAGAAATCCTGATGCCTTGATTTTATTTTTTCTTCTTTATTTGAATCCTTATTCAATTCATAGTCCAAGAAATACCGCAACACATCAGTTAGAAGAGTGTTTTTTCCTCCATATATTTCATCAGACACATTCCGCAAGGCATTCACAAATTCAAGATCGATCTTCTTCAAGTCTTCTCCCTGTACTTGATTTTGAAGAGAAACAGGACCTCCATAGATTGCATGTGAATACTTTCGTATATACTTGTCTTCAATAATCTTGAATAGCGTGTATTTCTCATCTACTTCAGCAACATCTTTCTTGTATTTTTCAACTTCACTATAAGGAAGACTGAACACGTATGTAAGGCATGATTCCAATAGTGGAGAGGTCTGTATAGCATAATTGGTGAATAATGCTATGTCATCAGTCATTCCTTCATCATTCTGCTCCTTGATGAATACAGCAATCTCCACGAATGGAGGATTGTCTTTTAGGGCTTGCAGTTCTGCTTTTTGACACAAATCCCAAGCACAGAGTTTCTTTGGTGACCCATATTCCAATACGAGTCTGAGAGCTTCCATTATTGTACTCTTGCCACCGTTGTTCTGTCCAATGATGACATTCAAGCCTTCCTCAAATTCAATCTCAGTATGCTTGAATCCTCTGAAACCATTTATGATTAACTTTGAAATATACATTTTATGCGTTATATTGTTTCATTTTTCACTATTGAAGAAGTCTTGTCTTTTTCTTCTTCATCCATTGCATGTTCGCTCTTCTTGTTAAGCGTTGCAATACGCTTTATCTCGCTTTTTGTCAAAAGGAAGGAGATAGCCACATCCTCAAATAAATTATCAAAGAAATTTACATAGTATCGTTCTTCAAACGATTTTTTTATTCTTTGGGTTGGCTTGCCAAGTGTTCCTGACATCAATAGAGAAGGTGCGATATGGTCCGTTTCTTGACATTTCCCGTCTTCAAGCAAGCAATCGGGTTTTAATTCATGGACTGTTCCGATGAAGTTTATCATCAGTTCTGGAAACGGTGTCAGATGTTTCGCTTCACAAAAGGAAATCAGGCTTTCTGGGGGTATGTACGAGAGCGTTTTCTTTGTGACATAATAATCTTTCGTCTCAGATGGTTTGTTGGTTTTTGAAACTACTATGTCTGGCGTAGTATATACATTATCATCGAAAGAAGATTGTACCGTCGCATTATGGTATATGTAAAACATACCTTCCCCTTCGCGCTCTTCTTTTTTATTTACAGCCTTAAAATATGAGAAGTTCTTTAGTAGTCCTGTTGGACTGCATTTGAACTTGAACTTTCCTCCCTGAAGATTCTGCACCGTCAATTCATACCCTTTCTTCTCATAATATCTGATGACAAGGTTGTAACAACTCATCTCGAAATAGTCGCTGATTCTCTTGGAATGGTCAGCAATCAACGTCTTGAATCGTTTCGAAAAATCAATCAATTCCTTTTCAAAGTCCTCAGATGCTTTAAATGGTGTCGTCCTCTTCATATTCCTTCTGATAGAATAGTTTCTTGCAATTTCTTAAGAACTGTACAGTTTCTGAATATTCAAAAAGCATAGGACCCAATTGGTACTTGTCCTGTATCTTGTCAAACTGTATTACTGCTGCAAGGAGACATCTTTGTTGCTGGCTGTCAAGTACCGTATTTCCAACCTTGATTGAGCATTCAATATCTTTCCTATTATTGGCATTAACAGATTTGTAGAAAGATGTCGCCCCGTGTATATGCCCCAAAATATACCTATAGAATAAACTGATTGCCAACAATGCTTCTACTGTTGTATCATAATCCTGAAGCATTCTGTAATTGTTATCTGGATTTGCCCAAATTCTATCTATTTCTCGCCTTCTACTGTTGTATTCTTGATATAGGGGACGAACGACATTACCAGGGAGTCCAGATGTAAGGATGTTTATCAAAGGTGTCTTATTTGTCATGTTCCTTAATTCCGCAACACTATTATAAATTAAGCTTTTTAAATACCTGAGCGACAAAAAGTTGCCCAGAATTTTGCCATGTCGAAGAGTTCACTTATCTTAGTGTCGCAAAAACAAACAAGAGAATCCGACGATAGACATGGCAAAGATACAAATTAAATCCGAGAAACTCACTCCTTTTGGAGGAATATTTTCAATCATGGAGCAATTTGACTCCACATTATCTTCTGTAATCGACTCAAAGTAAGCATTCGGTGGACGCCGTATTGCATGATCTCAAATAAAGCAGTTACTTTACACGGCGGCATTGTCATTGCCTATTTTGAGACAAGCATAGGAGGTTTTACCCTCCACCAGCTCATGCCAATGGGGAGTACACCTTGATTTAACTAAGATTTTAATTCATGTTCATCATCCCTCGTTTTCCCATTTTTACTAAAACCAGCACCATCCATTACAGATGCTTGTCCTGTAAAAACAAATCTCCTGATATGTTCCAAACGTGTCTTTACGTTAGCGTTGAGTTTAGACTTGTATTCTTCAAAAAAGAGCCTCTTCCATGGCTTTAAATGTTTCTAATCTTTATTTATTTCAACGTTTCACTTCCATCTTCTCCATACTTACCATCCTTTGCCTCATAGATAACTGATGGTTCCAGTACTTCAACGGTATGCCATGCTCCCTTGGGTATAACGCAGCCATAGTTACCTACAGTCGGATCAAGATGTATGCGTTCAACCTCTCGGAATCGTCTTTCATTAGTTACATTCATAACATCCATACCTCTGTCAAATGACGAAGTATCTTCTTTTTTCAAAGATGACAAAAACGGATTTACCTCCTCATAGATGATTTCCACAAGTTTTCCACACAAAAGAAGTACATTCTCTGTGCTGTTGGGATGCCTATGAATAGGCACAACTGTTCCAGGAAGCAATGCAATCAACATACGCTGGCTGGTATCAGCTGAAGATGTGCGCAAATCGAAGCTTTGACGCAATCTTGGATTCATCGTGGCTTGCTCAAAGAGCTTGCCTAAAAAGTCTTTATTAAATTCCATAATCATTCATTATTAGATAGGTGACGTGCCTTTCTTGGCATAAACAAATATTTGCAGAATTGCCAAATGGCAGACATTAATCTTCTCATCGTTCAGTGACAATCACCTTAAACGTTTTGAAGATCAATTTTATATCATAAAAAAACGAATGGTTCTGCACATACTCCAAATACAGTTTTATCTTCTCCTGCATAATCACATGGATGTAGTAGTCCTCAGGATCCTCCGCTTTCTCCATCAGCTCATTTTCATTACGAAACATGATACTTGCTGGATCTGTGATACCAGGGGTAACGTCCAACACATGCATCTGCTCAGGTGTCCAGTAATTCACATAATGACGCACCTCTGGACGAGGACCCACCAAACTCATATCGCCAATGAACACGTTTATCAGCTGTGGCAGCTCGTCAAACTTATATTTGCGGATATAATACCCCGACCGAGTAACGCGAGGGTCACGCCCACCAATTGTGACGAGCGACCCTTTGTCCGCCCCCACTCGCATAGACCGAAACTTGAATATTCTGAAATCCTTGTTGTTTCTACCCACACGCAACTGACGATAAAAAACAGGCCCCTTAGAGTCCAGTTTAATCCATATAGCAAGTATTAAAAAAAGTGGGCTCAGTACGATCAGACCAAGCCCAGAAGCAACGACATCAAATAACCTTTTCATATTTACAAAGAAGAAAGCCTGGAGGCAAAGCAATAGTATCTTTGCCTCCAAGCCTTTAAATGAATATTACAAATGAGAAACAATATCGACGAAGTTCTCGATCACATACTCCAGATCCTCATCCGTCATTTTGGTATTCAACGGCAACGTGATCTCGTTCTCAAACAAATGATAAGCATTCGGGAAATCCTTGATGTCAAAGCCCAACTTCTTGTAAGCCGTCATCATCGGTAGCGGCTTGTAGTGGACATTCGTGGCAATGCCCCGTTCCGCCATCTGCTCTATCACCCGATTCGCCTCCTCGCGCGTCTTGCCCAGCAGGCGCACCAGATACAGATGCCCCGAAGAAGCATAGTCCGCACCATAGTGATGCAGCACCGCCACATTCAGCGATCGGAAAGCCTCATCATAGCGCGCTATCATCTCGCGGCGACGCTCCAGCATCCCCTGGTAACGCTCCATCTGCACCAGACCAATGGCAGCCGCCACATCCGTCATGTTACACTTATACCACGTTCCGATGATGTCATACTCCCAGGCACCCACCATCGTCTTCGCCAGCGCATCCTTATTCTGACCGTGCAGACTCAGCAACTGTGCCTTGCGATACAAGTTCTCGTTCCACGTCTCGCCCGCTATCTCCGGCACGCCACTAAACGTATTCTCCACCTGCTTGTCCAAGTCCTTCACCACCTGCTCATTGCCGAAAGGCAGATGCCACGTCAGCGCACCACCCTCCGCCGTCGTGAAGTTCTTCACGGCATGAAAACTAAAGGAAGAGAAGTCAGCGATCGAACCAACCCGCTTTCCCTTGCGCGAAGCACCGAAGGCATGGGCCGCATCACAACAGATCGCCACGCGTCCCAGCATCCTTTGCAAGTCCGTCTTTGGAACAAAGAGGTCCCTCTTGCGCTCCACGATCGCAAACAGACGGTCGTAGTCACACGGGATACCCGCCAGATCTACCGGGATAATCGCTTTCGTCCGCGGCGTGATAGCCCGTTCCACGGCCTCATAGTCCATCTCCAGGCAGTCCTTCTGCACATCCACGAAGACCAAGGTAGCCCCCACATGCGTCACCACCGACGCACTCGCCGTATAGGTATAGGCCGGGACAATCACTTCGTCACCCTCGCCAATCCCCAGCAGCCGCAGGGCCATTTCCCCACACGCCGTCTGCGAACCGAGGCAAACCGCCTTATCTACCCCTACAAACGCAGCCACTTCCTTCTCCAGTTTCTTCGTACGCGGTCCGGTGGTAATCCACCCAGACAGTATGGCGTCGCGTACTTCCGCAGCCTCCGCCTCCGTCATGTCAGGCGGAGAGAAAGGCACATTACGCAATTTCATTGACATAATATATATTGATGATTAAAAATTCAGTTTTTCCACACACTCTTCTTGCCCCACTTCCAATTTACCCAAGAGCGAATTCTCAACAAGAATCCCATTAAGTGATTTTCTTTGCTATATACCAACTGATACTTCCAGCGATTTTTGAAGTATCGTTTTATCTTCCTTGGCAAAGAATGTACATCCCCAGATGTTGGATTTAGAATTTCAGCAAGCATTCGTTCTTCTATATCCTTATACCTTGGCCAGTCAGGGAAACATTCTGAAAAAATACCCATGTAGTCCATACAAATTCCATTCAAACAGCACAGGAATTTGAAATAACCACCTTCAATAGCCAATACCTTAACCTTATCCCAATCTATTTGATGGATATTAGAATTAAGATTCGCATTCTTCACCACCAAAGCATAGTCAACAATTTGCCTTAGATTAGCTCCACCATAAACAAAGTGTCCAGCAAAATGTAATGGTAGAAATACAACATTAAACATTGTAGAAGGCAACCAGCAATCTGTTTCCTCATCGAGATGAGAATTTGTATTAAGGTCTTTCTTTAAGAACTCTTCCACCTTCAACAGCGAGAGGTGTTCTTGCTCACAAATCATAGAAGCATGGTTCTCTACGTGAATGCCATTAATGCTATATACACTATGCTTCTCCTCATTCTGTTTTACCTCAATGCCCTTCCCCTTTATCAGTTCATCAGCATACTGCCCTTTGCCACAGAAGTAAACATCCAAATCGCCACTCCCTCTATGTTTAGGAATAGGATATAACTTCGACAATCCATATCCCTTCATCACCACCATCTTCAAGCCATATTTAGAGAAGAAGGAAGCAAGTTCTTTTATGAATATCTTCTGTCGTTCATACTCTTTCTCCAACGTCATCACACTGCCAATCCACTTTATCAATACATTTCGTGTTGGCATAACTCCATTAGATTTTAATTTATCAAGAGCATCTAAACATAATCCAAGAACCGATTGCTGTCCTGCTTGTTGCATCAGCTTAAACCAATTGTTTTCGGATAGTGATGAAAATAAAGTTGTATCTGTAGGTTGAGTGTTTATACAATAATGTAGGAGTGATATAATTCTTTTTTTTAACATTAAGTTTGTCTGAATCAATTTGAATATCATTAAATCATCGCCATACTACATAAACACAATACTTTTGCGACACAGCCATACTATCATTCGAACTCTTTTCACCATTTTTTTCATTGTCACATTTTGAATCATTGATACAAGCATCAATAATCTCTGCTTCGGCTATATCAACAAGTTCCTTTGAACTACTAGTATATATTGCCTTTATATTTGGATAAATATCACAATAATCAGGCTGACTACGTCTATCCTCTAATTTCTTACCAGTTTTACCTATCTTGAAAGACTGTGCTTCTTTTACAATAATATGTAACCTATATAAACTTACGCCTAAAATACCATCAAACGAAATGCCTGCGTCTGTTTTATCAATAACTCGATCGATCCATTCCCATGCTTTCTGTGGTAAATAGCCAGAATAATTTGCTAGATTTACTTCCATTAATAGAAAAGAAATCTCACCTAAAGCCTCTTTTAAACTTCTGGACAACCGATTTGCTTTGCTTGTATTTGCAACTAAAAGATAAGAAGATTTTATATAATGAAACCAGTTTGTGACAAGCGGGTTTGACGTAATCTTCTTATGGAAATCTTTTATATTCGTAACAGAGTCTCTATCATATGATAATATGTATACACTACTTTTCATCCTGTACCTCCTCATCTTGATTTATCAACATATTAGGACTCGAATATGGAACATTTATAACTTGAGCTACATTTGTAGGAAGCAATCCATCCTTATCGCCAAGTTTTTCTATAGCCTGTTTACGTATTTGGTAACTTTCAGAACGTAAATAGTCAGGATTATTAAACATAAAAAAAAGGTATGAACCTACTGTAAGCAGCAAGATAATAAAAATCAAAACTGCTAACAATATTAAACACCAATTTTTGATATCTGCATAAGCTGCCCAAATAAATACGAGAACAAGTAATATTAAGACTTTCCATAATTTATCTGGAACCCCTTTTACTTCTATCGAAACGATAGAGTTTTGTACTCTATTAAAAAATGGAATTAAAGAACTCATTTTTCTTAATTAAAATTGTTACCTATTTGACTCTGCATTAAAGGGCTTATGCATCAGAATCTTATAAATGCCAACCAAATCCCCCCAACCATAACAGACATGCACCGTCAGATAGATAAAAGGCTGATAAAGGAACAGACCTACCCTCCCTGTCTTCTTTACAGCTTTAAACGTAAAGAAACAAGCCAACAATAAGTATAGTATGACAACAGAAAGGTACATCACTGCAATAATCAAACTTAAGCAACTCAATATAGCGCCAAAGAATAATCCAAGAACAAAAACAAGAGGGAAAAATTGACGTATGGTGGCAGGCGCACCTAATTTTTTATTCACCAAGGGTTTATACAAACCATATTGATAAAACATTTTCCTAACCTTGCTTATTTTGTCACGCGCATAATACTTAGTCACAATGCTCGGAATGAGATATATTTTTCCCCCATTTTTTATAATACGTCCATTCAACTCATCATCTTGATTACGTATCAACTCATTGTCATATAGTCCTACCTTATCAAATACATCACGCTTGAAGCAACCAAAAGGAACCGTATCAACTTGTCTGACTTCATTACAACCAATACGGAAATAGGAGTTTCCCATACCAAAAGAACTACTCAAAGCCTCAGCAATAGCCAGTTCCTTGGAAGAGGGCCCACAAGGCAAGGTTTCACATAACGCGCCCACATTATCAGCATCCAGTTCTTTTAAGTTTTTTACCAATGCTGAAAAGTAGTTAGTTGGATACTCCACATGTCCATCCAAACGGATAATTATTTCGCCTTTTGAAGCCTTAATACCAGCATTCATAGCGTATGGCACAATCTTCTTTGCATTGTCAAGCATCTTGATGAATGGGTATTTCCTCGTATAGGATGCAATAATCTCACGGGTTTTATCCGTACTCATTCCATCCACAAAAAGGATCTCCAAATCATTCTTCGGATAATCTTGCAGCAACAACGATTCTATACATTGTGCTATATATTTCTCTTCATTATATATTGGACAAATTACTGATAACATAGCTTTTATTTTTATATAACCTTTCTATTTAAGCAAGCCCTCGTAAATGTCAACCATTTTGCTACCTATTTTTTCAAAATCAATCTTTCCTCTTAAACTTTCTCGTGTATTATCTGTATAAGGTTCTGCTAATTTTTGAAGCATTACTCTTGCAGCTTCATCTGGATCACGACTGATGATAGCTGAATTTTTTAATCCTTTCAACTGTTGTTTAACATCACCAACATCAACAGAGAAAACTCGTTTATTCAAAGACAATGCCTCACGAGTAATATTAGGAGAGCCTTCTTCATCTGATGTTAGCAAAACGAAGTCACAAGCGTTTAGATAAACTGGTACCATTTCTGGCCTTACCTTACTCATGATTAATAGTCTATAGTCGCCACCCAATTTATTAACTATGGCTTCAGCTATGTCACGACGCTTAATTGGTGTCCCTGAAATATCTGAAAATAAGGCATATTTATAATTATCTAATCCCAATCGTTCCAAAGATTCAGCCTTTGATGTAGAAATGAATAATTTATAATCCACACCTAAAGGTTGTATAAAAAGTTTATCCTCACACTTTCTCTGAATCCACTTAGGGACATACGAAATCAAGGAGTCCGATACAAAGCCCAACTTATCAAACAAAAAGACAGATAAGAATGAGGCCTTTTGACTTAAAAAAATTTTCAACTTCGTCAAATACGACTTCGTAGTCTTGATAGCTTTTGCATGTATGTCTGTTCCATGGAAAGTCAGCAACTTTGGCTTTGATATTCCTATCAAGCTCACCCACACCAAAAGAGCATATAATCCACCGAACTGAATATGGATAATATCAGCATCTTTTACCCTCTTACGAATGTTCCAAAAGTCTGAAACCTTATTCGTAAAAGGACAGAACTCCACCTTGGAAACCCTTTCATCCGATTCCAAAGCATTCTTTAGCCTACCTATTATAGGATTGCCGGCTTTCCCGAATCTTGGATACTCGTTTGACACTAAAAGTATTTTCATTTCCTGTATCGTATTATTTTAGCGGGCACACCACCTACAACAGCAAAAGCTGGAACATCTTTTGTAACAATAGCCCCTGCTCCGATTACGGCACCATCACCTATTTTCACACCAGGCATAATAATTGAGCGCATTCCGATCCAAACATCATTACCAATACATACCTTCTTCACTATTGAACCTTGTCTTGACATTGGAATGTCAGTTCGATCTATGCAGTGCGTGTGAGTTAGGATTGTTACCTCTGGCCCCATCATAACGTTATCACCTATTTCGAGTGGGCCATGCACAGAGCAATTGACACCAAGTCCACTACCTGAACCAATAGAAATACCTCCCCCTGTAGCAAAACGAGCTCCACATTCTACGTTCACATTATCACCACATTGATCAAAAATATGGCGGCACACCATATATCTAATTGTTCTTGCCCAGTGCGTCATTGGACTTGTTGAAGCTGGCAAATATCTTGCAAAGCCGTAATATGTGACTAAGCACAAGTTTTTTTGAATTTTCATACATTTATTCCTTCATGTTATTCACATACCCCTCTGTCGCCCAATCTCTATGCTTTATTATGCAAGGATTGCCAAACACAACAGAATGAGATGGCACAGCAGCCTTACGATGGAGAAAATGGAAAATCCTAATATAAAATTCAGGTTTCCCTCCATAACGTGCAATGTCTGCATTATATAATAGTCTAAATTTACTCATTGACATACAAATTCCTTATAACATCAATATACGATTTCAAGAAAGCATCTTCGGTGTTACGCTCCAAGCATAGTTGACGATTACGCTTTCCCATTTCTTGTCGCTCTCCATGTGATAAGCCTACCATCTTACTGACAGCACCAGCAATGTCTTCTGGTTTATTTGGGTCAAACAAAAAACCATTTACTCCTTCTTCAACGATATACGGATTTTCATATACATTGCTACAGATGATTGGCAAGCCACAAGACATGGCTTCTACTACAACATTTGGGTATCCTTCAAAAAGACTTGGTAGGCAAAACATATCAGATTTTCGATATTCCTCTTCTATCTTTTGGTTGGGATCATGTAAAGTTAGGTAATCGGCAACGTCAAGTCTTTGAAATTCTGTTTCTATTTGTGCATAATAGGCTGCATAGTGAATCTTGTCTCCATACCAGTCAAAATGCACCTTGAGCCCCATATCCTTAACTATACGAACTGCCTTTAAATATGTCAGCACATTCTTTTGCGGGGCATAGCGAGCAACAGTAACAATACGAAGAGTATTATTCTCTGAGGGGGTATCTGATGGTGTGAAGCGTTTGATATCTACAAAATTGATAATCGGGTGAACCTTCTTGCTAAGAAAAGGAAAATTGTTACATATAAACTTACCCTGACTATTACTATTAGGAACAATTGCGTCAGCCATTCGATAAAGATTAAATCGATTTTTATCGCTACGGGTGATGCAAGTATTGTTGTTGCGTTCTGACACTATCAACTTTGCCCTAAAGAATAATTTAGCAAGACACATCATTTTGTTCACCGAAGGCAAAAATGAAATCACCACATCAGGACTATAATTCCTAACATATTTTACGGCCATTAGAATGCGAGTTTTTTTATCGAATAGTTTTGGAACAAACTCATAATCCACCCCATTCTTACGAAGATAAGGTTCATAGAACTGATTTTCAATGTACGTTATCAGTCGACAGGTAAAACCAGCCTTTGTTAACATCGAGGCCAAACCACATAATTGACGCTCAGCACCACCTGAGCCAATATTTTCTGTTACCAAGAGTACTTTTTTCATTTTTTAACGAACTTTTCATCCGATAGGCCTAGCAATATTTGTTTTTTTTCATCAGCAGACATTCCATGAGTCTTGGTATTATATTTTAAATTTTTCTCTTTGTATTCTTCAACCGTACATATAAATTTTGCAGGGTTACCACCAACAACGCTATGCGGTGGTACAGACTTTGTAACAATAGAACCTGCTGCCACTAAGGCACCTTCACCAATCGTCACACCTGGCATTATTTGGGATCCAGCACCAACATAGGCCCAATCCTCTACAAATATTTTTCCAAAAACATCAAAATTAGGACATAATTCACGGACACAATTTCCACCCCCATGTGTATGAAAGGCCACTCTATTCGTTATCTGTACATTATTTCCTATCGTTATTAAATACGGTTCTGACGGCCACCTTCGAGTATCGATCAAACAGTTCTCTCCTATCTTCACACCTAGATGCCGTGCTTGTGCTTCTGGAGACTTCATAAAGCGCCAATACACTTTTGCTAAAAAATTAAACACCACTAATTTCCCTTTTTAACATTTTCTACAATTTCAGCCCATTTCCCAATATTAGATTCTTCAGAAAACAAACTAACAGCCTTATCTCGTGAAGATTTTCCCATTGCAAGCATTGTTTCATTGTTTGACAACACCATTTCAAACAACGCTTTCTTTATACTTTCAGGATCATTCCAATCACAAAGACAGCCATTGCTTTTGTCCACTAATATTGCATAATCAGACACTCGCGTCATTACAATCGGCTTTCCAAGCATCATGCCCTCACAGATAGCGTTTGGTAATCCTTCCGAAGAACTAAACAAAGCAACAACATCAGCCTCGTTCATTCTATTTGCAATATCAGTAGTTGCATCTTTAAGAATGAACACATGATGTAAATTGTTGTTTTCAATATCTTTTTTCAGCTTTATATAATAAGGCAATGTTCCTTTATTGCTCTGTCCATACCAAGTTATATCAAACATAGACAATTCTTTATCTGACATTAGTTTCAATGCTTCCAATAGTCCATATGGATTTTTCACTTCACGATATGATGCGGGAACTATAAAATGTACCTTTCCATTCTGTCTAATCAAGTATTTTGAAGATATCTCAGGAAGATTTACAATGTTATATATTGTATCAAGTTGATTTGTGTACTGCGGAAAGTACTTTGCATACATTCTTTTTGCATTATCACTATTGCAGATTTTAATAGATGCAAAACGCTCAAACTTTGTATAAAGAAGTTCTCGCTTTGAAAGGAGCAAACTCTCTCGTGCATTTCTTAATCCTGTTATAGCTTTGTATTTTCCATGTGTCAACATTCCAACTACACAATTCACAAAATTATTTTCAGCCAAAAACGAGACTCCGACCTCTACTTTTTCTTTCTTTACAACATTATTTAAAAAAAATATGAAGTAAAGGATGTTAAATTTGGCTTTCTCAACAAGCCTTTTTCTAGGTATTACGACAACTCTAACTTTTGACTTATCAAGGTCTTCTCTAAAGAATCCATTTCCATCTTGTGTCACAAACAACACCTCAAACCCTCTTTCTGCCAATTGCTTCGCAACGATCACCATTTGGTGTTCAGCTCCGCCACAAGCCAAACCTCCGAAAAATAAGACTTTCATTTTTTTATTGTATTTATCAGGTTTTCTACCATCCATCCACAAAAATCAAACCCTTTGCCTTCATGCCATTTCATATCAGAAGTCCAAAAACCTTCACACTGTAAATAACCTGCAGCAGTAAATCCATAACCAAGTTCTACAATTAGAGGATTATTATCTTTATCAAAAACGAAATCCATTCCAACACATTGAAGCTCAAGCCTACTACTAACATCAAATGCTATTTTTACACATCTTTCATCTATTTCTGTTTTTGCATAGATAATATTTCCACTTCCAGATGCCCTAAAATCATTCTTTCGCACCATACGTTTGATAGCAAATGCCTTATTGCCAATCACACAGACACGAATATCATATTTATTGTTTGGAATGAATTCTTGGAAATAGGCATACCCCTTTTCTCTACCATGCATCTTTCTGAATGATTCTGACTTTAGATAAAAAGCTGCAATATCTTTAACAATGTAAAAAGATGACACTTTACCTGCCTTGAATTTACGTATATCATCTGAAAGAAGATGTTGCAAATTTGCCTGTGAGAATCCTTTTCCAAAAGCTTTCTTCACATACTTAATAGCCTCCGATCGATTATGCGCTAACATTACATTATGACTTCCGGCACCGCCACGTAATTTGAAGACTTTGGGGAAATCAGTTTTTTCCACCCAATGCATTGCCTCTTCCTTTGTATAAAGGACGTAAGACGGAACTATTGGAGCACCTATTGCTTCAAGCATATATTTCTGCCCTACTTTATCGTCAAAATGCCAACCTGTATTAAAATCAGGAAAAACTTTTATTCCTGACATTTGTAATGAGTATAGCAATTGTTTAGCAAACAAGACATCACTACTGATAGCATGATGATGATGCCACATAAAGGCGTCACACCCTCTAACCTGCTCAACAATGTTATTATCATAAGCATTGACTACTTTATAGTCAATATGATTTTTGTTGCAGTACTCGATCCACCTGTCACTGAAACTTCCGGGGCGATTGTGAATAGCTATTTTCATTTCAATATATCAATTAATTGATCACTTGACATAAACTCTACATCTGGATACTTCATTAATAAAGCCGACAAGAACTCATCAAGTAGTTTTAGATTCTTTATTCTGTTGTTAATATCAATACCCCCTACATAGTTTATTCTATGAGAAGATATTACCGCTATGTGTTTATTCTTAAACACATTTCCGACGTCGTTTATCAACTTATCTGTTGAATAATTGGTCGTTGTGGCTGGTTCAAAAAAACAATTTCTTACTCCATATATGAGCCCATTGTTTTTTTCTCCAGCATATAAATACTTTTTTGATGAATTACAGGAAGAACGTCTTACGCGAGCCCCTTGTATTAGTTCAACCCCATTATTGTACAACACATTCTCTATCTTGTCATTCCATGTATAACAAGGAGCTACAAACGAGCGAGAAGCAACCCCCCAAATATTACGGAACATGGCAAGAGATTGAGCCACAACGCCACATACATATTTTTGGCTTTCATCATCATGCGATTTCAGCGCAACCATATATTGATTGCCTTTTGCTGGATCAACTTTAGGAAAGATACCACACATGCCATAGCCAAACGCTGTCATTACATCCTTATCGCCTTTACGCAACGCATTAAGCCAGTCATTGACATTAAAATGCTCACGTCCATGACATTGTGGCATAAATATTCCTTGTTCAATGCCATCCTTGACCATTTGAATTACATTAGTACTCTGAGGATATCTACTATATGTATTGCTAACATCTTCATATATGTACTCAGTATAGCCTTTTTCTTTTATCTTGCGAAAATCAGGATTAGCCGAAAGGTAATTCAATGTAAGAACAGGATGCCTTCCATTTTTATCCTTATACTTTAAAAGCACATCAGAAAGGACCTTTACATCTTCGTCCGTCTCCAAACAGTCATAGCGTTCATAAGGACGTTTATCCATAGCGTATCCCTCGGCCATGAGCGCATCGTACACATTACGTGAGGGAACACGAATAGAGCCCCAATCATCAGATTCTATAACGACAACACGTCGCATTACTTTTTTATCGCGCTGTTCATTTATAATAGAACAAGCCCTATTATAGACGCGACTACAAATACTTTTTACTCCCATGATTCTATACCCTCCTTCCAATAAGAAGTTTAATTATTCTTTTTATAATGGACATGCGCCTCTTCTTGAACGGACCTTTGTCATTTTTGTCGTATAACAAGAAAAAGTTTGTACGCTTAAAATCTTTAATCCAATTTAAAAGTGACAATCGACGCTCAAAGATATGTATAAAATCAAACTCTTCACGCATAAAGTATACAGGATTATCTATTACTTTTTTATGCTCTTTAATATCCTTACCGAGAAATGAATTTAATAAAATGCCAGGCAAATTTACACCTCCAGCACTTGATACTGCTCCATTACCATCATTTCTAAGGTTTACCTCTAAGAAATAATCTTTGTTTTTACAATGTAAAAACTCAATGCTAAATAGGCCAGTATAGCCAAGTTCACGCATTATTTTATAAACTGGATCTAAGTCGAACTTATACATAGTCCAGGGAAGCATTACAGCAAAAGAACTTGATCCTCTTTTAACAGGATATTCACGAATCTTTCTTATTATACCTGGCAATACAAGTTGCTCTCCTCCATTTAAAGAGCAACCAACAATACTCAACTCATATTCTTTATCAATATATTGCTGAATTTGTACTGCTTTACAACCACCTGCCTTAATCGATTTCAAAGCATCTGTTAGAGCATTCTCATTTATACATGTTATAATATCACTTTTATGCCCTTCAATAGATACAAGAGGTTTAGTCAAACAAGGATAATTGATAGTTTTAGGTACTGGGCGTTCTGTATTCATCACATAAGATGCCGGGATTGTAAATCCACATTTTTCCGCCAACTCTGTGATATGCCTTTTATCCATATAAAACACAATTCTCCCTGCTTCTGACTTTGCATTTTGCAAATGATAAAACGGCTTTAATTCGTCCAAGTGATTATCTACTATTTCCGCAGATCCATCGCTGCAACAAATCAGTACATGTTTTTCCTGAATTGAACAATTATTGAGTAAGACGTCTAAACCTTCCTGCTGTGAGGCAACAATAAAGAGCCTGGTCACATATTTACATGTTTTAGATAAGCAGTTGTTCTTATTTGCGCTAACAATCACATATATCTCCGCCTCATAATTGGCTTGTGCTATGCATCGAACAACGCCAATTGTATTGTGATGATCTCCACCAAAAACAAAAACCTTCATATTGTTATTTAGTTTGTCTATTGAGATACACTCCAAAAACATAGCCTAAAAGAGATGTCATGGAAAATGGCATATCACTAAAAGACATGGAAAAAAATGTTCTAATAAAAGAAAACAATAGACATGCGCCTATAATAGAATGATATATAGGATTATCATCACTCCTTCTCCATAGTCTAAAAAATGAATACCAATATATTAAATATAAAAAAGCTCCACACAACCCACAGTCTATCAAAAGTTCCAACCAATCATTATGCGCCTTATAATGCAAAATATTTTCAGTGTGATAAGCACCTTCTCCAAAGAAGAACTGTAATGTATTGTCATTGGTTATATAATGATTCCAATAAGTACTATATATTCTATCACGACCACTGGACTTCCCTTCAACTGTATCTTCCATTCGTTTCTGAAAGTAGTCGTTCGTATCATAAAAGTTTTCCACAAAATGAACAGAAACGAAAACAAATAACAATAGTATTAAGAGTAGGAAAAAACGTTGTTTAGTAGAAGCATTTTTCATCGTTCGAATCATAAACCAAATAAGCAGTAAAGAACTTATCAACATAGCCCCTCTTTTCATACCTGATAGCACAAAACCCAAAATACAAGCTATCAACAGGTATTGAAAGACTGTTTTTTTGTTGAAGAAAAAAACAAAAGGAAACAAAGCCGCAAAATAATATGTTGTGTTATTTGTTATCTCATCATATGGACTATTTAACTCTAAAAGCATTAAAGCTTTTTGCTCAAAAGCAAAATATTCCATAATTGCAACGATGAAAAATGCGAAAAAATAAATTTTCAACTTATACTCTGTCAGATACCCTTGTTTAGTAAATACGTAAAATGGGAAAATAGGTCCTAAAGAAGAAAACAACATCATCAGAAATGATTTTGGATCTTGTCCTACAGCATCATTATACAACAACAACCCTACACCATATACGCATAAAAACAAGAAGAAACAAAGCATTACCTTCATCACTCCTGTCGTTCTACAATTTAGAATTACTTCTTTAACATAATACATTGTCATCAATGTGGATGGAATATAAAAGACCATTGACAACAAACTACTATCAAAATAAATATTTTGAATGTATCCAAATAGCCACAAAATGACATACAAATTACATGGATTTGTGATTTTCTTCAACATAACCAAACTACTTCTTATTCAACGTCGAAACAATTTACTCTTTAAACCTTTAATGATAACACGCTCTTGTGGGAACAAATATAATACGCAAGCATACATGCATGCCGACAGAATGATCCATAACACCGAACATACCATACTTCTGTTAATTCCTAGCAAGAAAGCGGCTACTATACACATTAAAACACATGCCAAAAATTCTGGAATTAAATTCTTAACCATAGATGTAAAAGACAGTTTAATAGCAACATGCGCAAATATCACACTCACTAAAACCCCCTCTAATCTTATAAAAGCCCTTGTATAAAACAACACAGAAAAACCATATCCAATGGAAATGTAAACTGCCGGAATAAGAACTACAAGATGTAATACTTGCACTGTAACTGAGATTCTCGGTTTGCCTATAGCTGGAAAAATATTACTGCATATCCTCTGAAATACTACCGTAATAACTTCCATAAGTCCCCAAATTCCAATGAAGGGCACCGCTTCCTGCCACTGACTTCCCAAAAGGATATCTGTAATCAATTGACTAAACATAAAAATACCAAAGCCAATAGGAAGCAACAGAATTCCCAAGTATTTTTGTATCTTAAGAAGAATCTCGCGCATTGCAGCATAATCATGTTGGGTTCTTGATAATGCAGGCATAATTACGGGTAATATGGCAGAAGTTATCACTGATGTAAACTGAGTAACGGTTGTCATTGAAGTCTTGTAAATACCCAAATAATATGTGCTTAGCATACATCCTATAAAGAAGATTTCAATATAATTAGTCGCCCAAATAAGAATAGCATCAAACATTGACCATACACTAAAAGAAAGCATTTCTTTTAGTCTGGCAAAACTATAATAAAACCTAGGCTTCCATGGTGATTGTAGGGTCAATATAATTGCATTGGACAGATTCACAGCAATTGTTCCGAAAACCAACGCCCAATAAGAGCGGAGGCATAGGGCAAGAGGTATTGTTATAAACAGGGGTATAGCAACAGCTACTAAACGACGATAAAACAGAGACTTAAAGTCAAGGGATCTTTTGAATACCGCCATCTGAATACTTGAAAAAGCTTCAAGTGGGATGGATGCACAAGCAACAACAAGAACAATACCAAGTCCCGGATTTCCAACCAAAGTCGCCAGCGGCTCCGCGAATATAGCAATCAGCCCCCAGAGCAACAAACTCATGATAAGATTGGACCAAAAAGCTACATTGATAGACTTGTCTTTGTCCTCGTCACTTTTAAACTCATGCTGTATAATATAGCGTTGAAAGCCTGCATCTGTAAAGATTTCGGCAAATGCAATAATCATAGTTAGCGTAGTGACCACACCAAAAGCCTCTGGAGTCAATACGCGCGCCAAGACCATGGTCGTTATAGGACCAACCAGTTTTCCTATGATTTCGGCATATGCAGACCATTTTGTAGCTTTCGCCACCTTGTTGCTTAATTCCGACATATTTACAATACTTTTCTTCCTATTCGTGTCTTAACTGTCAACTTCGCAAGAACTAATGACGCTAAAATTGTAATCACACATCCTATCCAAGGCAATAAATACGTTCCCGTCCATTGAGGCAACGGGGTTGAATAATAAATGAATTTAAGCACAAATTGCTGATATATATATATATTCCAAAGCATAGCGAGTTGATGGAAAGCAACCATTGTGGGCATTGCCATGCTTTTCTATTTTTTACTGCATAGTTAGATATGGCGTAAAGCATTATTAACCCTATACTGCTATAAGCTATTGTACACATTTTCATTCCGAGAACACGAATTAATTTTCCTATTAGTGATGTCATCTCCCAGTCTGATAAAGTCTGTTTCCCCTGCGAAAACGCAATATACGAGACGGCATACAATACTGCCAGCACTATAATACTCGTCAAATTTAACTTTGTTATTATCCTTTCTCTTCTCGGATATAAATACATTCCTAAATAGAAAAACAGGATATAATAGCAAGCATTATTGATACGAAAAACTAATACAGGTAGCAATCCAGAGAATAAAGACACAATAAAACAAAGAGCCAACTTGAGATTATCATGTCCTTTCATTTTGTTTATACAATAAGCCATTATAAAACAACAAAATAACATAGGTAAGAACCACAGATGTCCAGCCCCATTAAGTATTTCAAGAATTACCCGCCCCGAAAGGAAATTAATACTATTGAAACATGCAATATATGCCACGCTAAAGAGGATACCAGGTACAACTAGTCGTTGCAGTTTCCTTATAATAAAGGATGAAAAAGGGCTTTGCTTTCTTTGTTGTTGCATACCGAAAAGATAGCCCGAAATAAAAACGAAAGTTTCAAGCATAAAACTATAGGCCACATGAGATATTTCACTATAAGCCCTTACTTCATGAATACCATCAGGCAACGGCCATGCGCCTCCCGTATACATGGTAAACGAATGTGTTACTATTAACAAAAAGATAATGATAGGACGCATAATCATTACGTCCTTCAATACTAGTCGATTAGAAATCATTTTATTCTTATCCATGTAGCCGTTGGTGGTATCGAACCACATTTCTAAAAACTACCTGTACAACGGCTTACCTTAAAATATTAGAGACGGGCATCTATGATTTCACGAGGCAATGTACATTTCACGTCAAAGATGACATGCTCGCCCTTAAGAAGAGCAGGAACATCAAGCCCCTCAAACTTCTTATGAGCCACGGCTGCAATAGCTGCGTCAAACTTCATCTTTGGCAATTCGTTTACGACATCAATACCATACTCTCGCTTGGCGATTGCTGGATTTGCCCACGGATCATAGACCGTTACATTACAATTGTAGTCCTTCAAAGCCTTATAGATGTCAATGACCTTGGTATTGCGGACATCAGGACAGTTCTCCTTGAAGGTGAATCCAAGTATGATGATTTCAGAGTTAAGCACCTGAATTCCTTTCTTGAGCATGTGCTTCACGGTCTCGGTTGCTACATACTCACCCATACCGTCATTCATACGACGACCAGCAAGGATAATCTCGGGATTATGACCATGACGTTGGGCGCACTGTGCCAAGTAGTAAGGATCTACGCCGATACAGTGGCCACCTACCAAACCAGGGCGGAACGGCAGGAAATTCCATTTGGTACCTGCGGCCTCCAAGACGTCAAGCGTATCTATTCCCATCTTGGTAAAAATGTGAGAGAGTTCATTGACAAAGGCAATGTTGATATCGCGCTGAGAGTTCTCTATCACCTTTGCGGCCTCAGCCACTTTGATGGTAGGGGCAAGATGGGTGCCTGCAGTGATAACGGAGGAATAAACCTCATTGACATACTTTCCTATTTCGGGAGTAGATCCAGAAGTCACCTTCTTGATATGCTCTACCGTATGCTGCTTGTCGCCCGGATTGATACGCTCGGGGGAGTAGCCTGCAAAGAAGTCTTCGTTCATTTTCATGCCGCTAACCTTCTCCACCACAGGAATACATTCGTCCTCAGTCACTCCAGGATAAACCGTTGACTCATATACCACCACGTCACCTTTGGAAATCACTTTGCCCACCGTGGTAGAGGCTCCATAAAGAGGAGTCAGGTCGGGATTGTTGTTCTGATCCACAGGCGTGGGAACAGCAACGACATAGAAGTTGCTATCACGAATAGCCTCTATATCGGAGGTACACACCAAGCCGTGATGGTTGATGGCATCCTGCAACAACTCGTCACTCACTTCCAGCGTCGCATCATGACCAGCCATCAAGGCCTCACAACGCTTAGCGTTCATATCAAAACCTACTGTCTTGTATTTCGTAGAAAACAGACGGGCAAGCGGAAGACCGACATAACCAAGGCCTATTACACAAATCTTTGTTTCTTTCATCTTTGATTATTTTTTATATAGTGATTACAAGTTCTTTTTATACCAGTCAATAGCAGCAGCTATACCACGTTGGAAGCTCCATTCGGGGTCATAACCCAACAGCTCCTTTGCCTTGCTGATATCGGCATTGGAGTGTTTGATGTCACCGGCACGGTCAGGACCAAACTCGGGTTCTACGTCCACACCAAGAGCCTTGGTCAATCCATAGTAGATATCTATCAAATATTCACGGCCTCCGTATGCAATATTGAAGGCTTGTCCAGCTGCCTCATGGGGGGCAAGGCATGCTTTGAGGTTGGCTTCTATCACATTTTCAATATAGGTGAAGTCTCTTGATTGTTTACCGTCGCCATTGATGCGGCATTTCTGTCCATGAAGCAGTTGCTTGATGAACTTGGGTATCACAGATGCGTATGCACCGTCTGGATCCTGCCGACGGCCGAACACATTGAAATAGCGCATTCCGTAAGTGTCAAGTCCATAATGCCGCGTGTATTGCTTTGCCCATTCCTCGTCACACCGTTTGCTCACCGCATACGGGGAAAGCAGATTGCCCTCAACTCCTTCTTTCTTCGGGAGATTAGGCTCGTCGCCATACACGGAGCTTGATGATGCATAGACAAATTTCTTCACGCCTTTCTGGCGGGCCGCCTCCAGCATGTTCAATGTTCCTTGGATGTTGTTGAGAGAATAGAACAAGGGCATCTCTATGGAGCGGGGCACGGATCCCCAAGCCGCCTGGTTAAGGACATAATCGACTCCTTCGCATGCCTTCATACAAGTGTCGAGGTCCTTGATGTCGCCCTTGATAAACTCGTAATTAGGGTTGTCAAGAAACATATCCACATTCTTCTGTTTTCCTGTTGACAGGTCATCAAGTGCCCGCACTCGATAGCCCATACCAAGAATTGCTTCACAAAGGTTGCTGCCGACAAAGCCAGCAGCACCAGTTACAAGGAATAATGATTCCTTTGGAAATTTCAAGTGCTTATATGCCATATATTATTATGTAAATGTCCATAAGAAGAGATACTAAGCAATCGTGGCCTTTTGGCAGGCAGTTCGCATAATATCTCAAAACTAGGATAATTATTGGTTCCTATTTACTTCCTTACTCCACCTGGGTAGCACGAATCTATCTTATAGTATTTTTGGAAGCTTTTAGTCAACAAGTCAAATTGATTTCTCGCATCACCTGATATCAATATAGTGTTCGCCATACCACTCTGCAAAGCGTCTCAATCCTTCCCTCAGACTAGTATTCGGCTTGAAGCCAAAGTCTTGCTCCAGAGGTATTGTGTCAGCGTAAGTGACGGGGACGTCTCCTGGCTGCATCGGGACGAGCTCCTTATGGGCCTCAAAATCGTAGTCTTTGGGTAGCACGCCAGCGCGCACCAATTCTTCCTGGAGAATGGTGACGAAGTCGAGGAGATTTTCGGGGGAGTTGTTACCAATGTTATACACCTTATAGGGCGGAATGGGAAGTCCGTCCTCGCCGTTCTGTTTCTCGGGGGCATGCTGCATAATGCGGACCACTCCTTCCACAATGTCATCGACATAGGTGAAGTCGCGCTTGCAGTTGCCGTAATTGAAGATCTTGATGGTCTCGCCTTTGACCAGCTTGTTAGTAAAACCAAAGTAGGCCATGTCGGGACGACCTGCAGGACCATAGACAGTGAAGAAGCGGAGACCCGTTGACGGGATGTTATAGAGCTTGGAGTAGGCGTGCGCCATCAGTTCATTACTCTTCTTCGTGGCAGCATAGAGAGATACGGGGTTATCCACCTTGTCGTCGGTGGAGTACGGCACCTTCTTGTTGCTGCCATAGACAGAGGATGAAGAGGCATAGACCAAATGCTCTACCTCGTGGTGACGGCAGGCCTCCAAGATATTGTAGAATCCGATAAGGTTGCTTTGAATGTAAGCATCGGGATTGGTGATGCTGTAGCGGACTCCTGCCTGAGCGGCAAGGTTCACGACAACGGCAATCTTATTTTCAGTGAAGATTTTCTCCACTGCGTCTTTGTCAGCAATGGAGGCATGGACAAATGTCCAGTTGCCATGCAAAGCCTCTATTTCCTTCAGACGCTCATACTTGATGTTGACATCGTAGTAGTCGGTGATAGAATCGATACCGATAACCTTGATGTTCTTGACATCGTGGAAGAGTCGCTTGACGAGGTTGCTGCCGATAAAGCCAGCAGCGCCCGTCACGAGGACGGTTTTGCCCTCGAGATTTATGTTATACTTTACCATGTTTTCTGTTTATGTTTATAGGGGTTACACGTATAATACGATGTCTCAGCACAGGGCCGAGAGACGTTGAGGATATGGTTGGCAGACAAGCTGCCTAGGGTGTTCACATTAATCGCCGTTAATCGAACATTAATCGGTCGTTAATACTTTGCAGAAGCACTTCATTTTTGTAAAGACCCTGAAGGCTGGAATACTACATACAGTACCTCAATGTGGCAAAGTTCAAGCAAGCTTGCAATGTTCACAATTTATCAAAAATGTTTCAATTCTTCGCTGCTGTACATAAATCAATTTTTAAATTTGGCAGCAAAGATACACCTTTCAAAAATGAGCCCTAATTTGAGTGCTTACGTTCACGTAAGTCTTTATACCATTGAGGATTTATCCTTTATTCTTAGCGATAACTTTGCCCAAGGTATTAGCAATCTCAAAGAAGAGCATAGGGTCGTCATAATCTATCTCTGAAATAGCGTTATCCATATCATTGACAGTATAACGAATCCACTCAACAGTGGCATCCAGGTTTTTCATATTGATATGAGAGTAGGTTTCCTCGAAACGACGTGTGAAGAAGGTAGCAGCAAGTGGACTCTTTGTCAAGTACTGATGGAATGCCTTGCATACCTTGGCTTGGTCTTTGTAGGCGAGACTACGTATATCATCAAGCATTGGCATGGCGCAGGAATAAGATGGTGCAGAAGAAGTTTTCTTCCCCATCTTCTTGCGAACCTCCTTTGCTTCGGGAATCGTATCATCGTAAATGTCTTGAAACTCTTCTGGGAGCATTGAGAGCATTCGCTCTAAAAACTCTTTATCTGACATAATAGTATTTTTCTAAAAACAACCCAACAAGCCTGTAGTTTTTAGTCCATTGTTCTATAACTGCTGCTTGCGCCTCTGCTCGTTGACAATCTCTTTTGAAGCTGCCTTCTGGCGCAGTGAGTTGATTTGTTGGAGTTTCTGCTCCCGCGAGTATGGATGCAACAACATGGAAGCTACCTCCCGTTGCGCAGCCATGCTGTTCGCTTGGTGAGTAGCGTTTAAATAATAATTGCTTGTTGAAAAATTGTGCTGCATTTCTGTTTATAGGGGTTATACGTTTAATACGGAGTCTCGACTCAGGGTCAAGAGACGTTGAGGGTATGGTTGGCAGTCAAACTGCCAAGGGTATTCACATTAATCGCCGTTAATCGGACATTAATCGGTCGTTAATACTTTTCCGTCATTCGGACGGTAATACGACATTGTTCCCCATCGCAGTATCGCTCTGCGCTATGCCGCCACTCGAATGGGGATATATTTCCTATTGGTACTGGGAAGAGATGCTACATCAAACATTTGATTTCTTCCTCGGTCATGCCCGTCGCTTTCATGATACTATCAATGGGGGTGCCAATTGACAAGAGGTTTTTGGCGACCTCAACAAGAGTTTCTGAACGACCTTCAGCACGACCTTCAGCACGACCTTCGGCTTTTGCAGTATCCAATGAGTTCTTAATATCGCGATAGGCTTTGAGACTATCCTCATATTCGCGGAGCTCGACTTTGGAGAATTGGGCTATCTCGGCTTCGGAGAACAGGCGGTTGAATATCTCATTGCGCAAATAGTCTGGTTGGCTATCAAGGCGGGAGAGGTTGCGAAGGACATGAGCCATTTGTCATAGTTGGTCTCAAGCTCCTCTAAACTTTTGTTGAATTTCGAAATCTCAACGTACTTGAAAGTCAATTTATCATTGAACACACGATGAGTCTGCTTGTCAAGTAGGCCGATGTCGTGGTTGATGCTTTCTGTAGAGAAGGCTGGATCGCTCATCTCATAGTTGAGCAGGGCCACCACATAGACATGTTTTAGCTGATAGTTCCAAACGTCACCCTTCTCGGCTTGCTCGCGGATTGGGAAGGTTGCGTAGTAAAGAGAACGGTCCTTAAAAAAAGTCTGATAGGCATTCTGCATCTCGACGATAAACTTCTCGCCTTGCTCGTTCTCACAATAGACGTCGAAAATGGCCTTGCGGTCGGAACTGATATCCCCGACATGCTCGCTATTGAGGAACGTCACGTCCTTTACGACCTGCTCGCCATCAAAGAGGGAGTTGAGAAAGTCGATGAGCAAGTCCTTGTTGGGAACAGTGCCGAAGACGCGCTTGAAACCGAAATCGGTCAGCAAACTGATATATCGTTCTTCTGAATTTCGCATAACTTTGATTTTTTTACAAAGGTATGGGATTTATATGACAACGGCAAATTTTGGAGGGAAAATCCGAGAGAAACTCTGAATACTTCCTTTTTTATACACGTTTAGAGATCAAGCTACCGCTGTTTTTGTTTGACTCGCACGGTGGTGACGAGGCGGAGGTGGTAGTCGCGGACACTGGCGCCAGCCTCTTTGATGGCGTTGTAGGCAGACCCGGGCTTGAAGCTATAGGTATGGCGTGCCTCAGCACAGAGGTAACGGATGTTGTTGCCCTTGCCGTCCGTGATGGCTACAGGGTCGCCACCGGACTGGGCGAGCAGGTCTTCGAAGGAATCGGGATGGGCAAGGTAGGCGGCGCGCAACTGGCGGGCTTCGTCATCCGTGGGGATGCGCCAGGAGGCGAGAACGCCTTCCTGGTAGTCGGCAGCCAGGCCGGAAGCCATGCCCGGGGTCTCGGCGTTGAGGGCGGAGGTGAGGCCGTCATAATCGGCGACGGAGAGTAGCAGGAGGGTACTGCTGTCGTCGCCACACAAGGTGGTATCGACGACGACATGGCCGTCCCAGAGCGAGAGCGGGGCGGGAAGGGTTTCCACCTCATAGGGAGTGTCGCCAGGGGTGGTGCCTCCAATAACGGTCGGGACATCGGGGGAGAAGGTGAAAGAGAGCGACTCGGGGGTGCCCCATTGGGCGGGAGTGACACTGCCCGTGACTTCGAGGGTACCGCCCGAGAGGGACCCGTTGAGTTCGTAGGGGACGCCGGCACGCAAGGGGGCTTGGTAGGTGACTTGCGCATATTGCTCTTCACTGTCATCTTCGTAGGCAATGGTAAAAACGGTCTGGGCGCCCGTGGTGGGGAAGAGGAAAGCCTCGTTAGAGACCCAGCGGCCTTCGGCGGAGCGGGTGAGGGGGACGACGGACTTCTGTGATCCTGTGAGTTCGCCACTGAGCGCAAGGGCCTCGTAGGGGGAGGCGACACGGACGTAGGCTTTGCCGCAGGAGGCAGGGAGGCCAGAGAGCGTGAAGCGGACCGAGGCCATCTGGTAGTGGAGTTGCATGCTGAGCGCGGCGGTGGGGGAACTGGGCGAGAGGTCGGCGAGTGCACCCTGAAGGGGGTGGGACGTGACGTAGCCACGGGCCATCGTGC
>ERZ1026944.158-NODE-158-length-33629-cov-7.384464_pt1 | contig 33629 bp, 34 predicted proteins | sample MGYA00519569_ERZ1026944 | MGnify/ENA primary metagenome ERZ1026944 (study PRJEB26926, sample SAMN06164618) | human gut metagenome | biome: ENVO:00009003; feature: ENVO:2100002; material: ENVO:00002003 | host: Homo sapiens | place: USA | collected 2012 ... | reverse complement strand
CCGAGAAACTCACTCCTTTTGGAGGAATTTTTCCGATCATGGCAAACCACCAATACAGCGTCCCCACTATTTATCAGCGGGTTAGCCGTACCTGTATTTAGAATAAAGTTTTGATTTTCTAAAATTTAACCATCAAGCGACGGCTTGGGATGTCTTCGTTACCTCCGCATCCGTACCATCTTTAAAATGGCGAACATAGTCACATGGCAGGAACGAGGCATCAACCTCCTCGCCACAAAGAATGCGAGTAAGGATATCCTCAATGTACTCACCAAAGTTCACTTTGTTCAATTTGCAACTTTCCAACAACCCGAACATAAATGCCAAATTCTGGGCTGAGAAGTGACTTCCTGTCTGAAGCCAATTGCGTCTTCCCATAGCGATATGTCTGAAACATCTCTCTATGGCTATATTGTGCATGTCGATTCGGCCGTCCGAAAGGAATGTTCGGAAGGCATCTTCGTCATCAAGTATGTAATCTACGGCTCTGTGAACCATCTGACCATATTCGTCACCTGCAGCACGCATTCACAGTTAAACATTGTGTATAACAAGCTGATTTTTAATCAGTTATACACTACTATTAATTATCCTTAGAAGCTCGCATTTTCGCTAGGATTCGTTGTTTCTCTGCCTCTGGGAAGTTTGGGGCAGAAATCAACTTTAGCACCTCAGCTTCAACTTTGGAAGCACGATTGCTATACTCTTCCGCCTTCCGCTTACTGGCTTCAGCTTCAGCATTAGCCTTGGCAATACGAGCATTGGCGGCTGCTATCTCAGCCTCCAATGCTGCTATTTCATCTTGTATGTTCATATCTTTATTTTCGTCTGAACTGACGTTGACATTAGAAGTATCAAAGTTTGCTTTGATAACTCATGGGTTGTTTTACATTCCTCAAACTCAGGCTTAAGGAACTTACCATCAGTAAACCATTTCGAACAGAGTACCCATCCATTAATATCGTAGTGCAAGATTTTAACCTTGCGATAATCCTTTGAGTAAAAAACAAATGCTTCATTGTAGTTTCTAGGATTATGCCCCATGACATCACGCACTATTGAAGCCAGACCATCATAGCCTTTACGCATATCGGTCGGAGTGGACTTCATAAAAAACTTGGTTTTACCGGAAAAGTTTATCATGGCTGCGACATTTTATGCAGCAATTCTGCCACGACAAACAAACTGTTACTCTTCAGCTCTATCTGTTCTCCATCAGGAGAGTTCAGAATTAAGGTCTCCACTTGCCAGGTTGCTGGCTTTGGAGCATCATCCTTTATTGTAATAGGAATAAAAGCATCTTGCGATGGCTCCTGCTGCTTCTCCTGTAAAGGATAGGTCTTCTTGTACTGGATAAGCCAGTCATAGTCGACAGCTTCATCTTTGCAATACTTACGCAGGCTACGCCCCTTTCGGTTCTGGTTGTAGTCCTGCATCACCTTTTCAAAATATTCTTTGCTTTCCATTTTACGTGAATTTTAAAACGGTAGCAAAGATAATATTTTTCATTCAACCCACCTTACGCTGTATTGGTGGTTTACTGGTTAAAATCCTGCATTACCATTTCAAAATACGCCTTTGTTTCCACAATTATGACGTTTTTAAAAAACGGAGACAAAGGTAGCACTTCAATATGTTAAAACCTTACGCTGCAATGGTGATATACTATGGATTTTCTTTTGTTTCAATGTTGTTATGTATGAAATAATCTTCTTAAAAAGGAGTGGTTGGCAAATGGCAAAGCCTTCACCAACCATGAAGCTCCTTACTTTAATCTGTTGTACTACGTTTTATCTCTTTATCACAAACATAGTTTGCGAATTGTGCTGAGTCAATGGTAAAAGCAAAGATGCTTTGGTACTAAGCATACACAGGACATAGTCCCGCAAGGTCATGAGCTACAGCAAACAAGTTTGCTTTGTTTACTCCGTTTCCGGAAAGTAATCTCAAAAACATTTCCCCGCAATCTTTAACTAATGACATAATGCTTGCTCCAGGGATTCCCAAAATCCCCATTACATCTAACCCAACAGAAGCCAAACAGTTAATACACTGCCCTTTCGGACTTTGAATTGCAGCAAGAACCTTCACTAAAGGTTCTGCTGCCTAAGAAATCAAATGATTCATAAGCATGAATAATTAAATTTTAAGTTTAACTAAAACAGAGCTATGCTCCATTGTAGCAGGTAGTGGTTTCGCTCCACAGGCTCACGCCTATTCAATCATACCTGCTTTACCGTATTATTTTATCTCCATCAGATAGTCGTTCTTCGAGAACATACGACCATACTCTGGCTGGAGAGTTAAAGCATCAACCTTGTTGCCTTTCACCCATTCGATAATCGCCTTTGGCAGGTTCACACCCGCCTCGTAGCTGAACGGGAAACCTCCACCAAAACGAGGGTTAAGCTCCAAGACGCAATACTCGCCCTTGTCGTTCTGCATCACGTCCACGTCAAGATTGCCGATGTGCTTCAAAGCCGTGCCGATCCTGCGGCCTATCTCGCGCACCTCGGGCAAATCGAGCGTCACGGCCTTGTCCGTTTCGCCTGCTCTCATAGCCAGCTTCTGCTTAACGCTCACCGCTACATTGTTGCCCTCCAAGTCGTTCATCACATCCAATCCAAACTCACTGCCCGTCAATTTTTCCTGTATCATGATATACTCATCGCCTACCGAGGCCGTAGCCAAAATGGTCTTCTTGATTTTTTTCATCAACAGGTGATAGTAGATGTCCAGCTCCTCCATATCAGCTATCGACTCCAAGCCGATAGACCCCGAACCCCAGCGGGGCTTCATAAACAGAGGAAAATGAAGTTCGCCAGTCTCCAAAGCACGCTTGGCGTCCACCAGGCGCACATAGGTCTTGGGCGACTTCAGCCCCAACGACTCCACCCACTGGGCCGTCTTATACTTGTCGAAAGCAATGTCGATGACAGAAGGGTCACTGACTATCACCTTCACGCCCTCAGCCTCAAACCGAGCCTTGTTTTCGGCCAATATTGGCAGTTCCAGGTCGTTGAGCGACAGGAGCGCATCGATCTTCTGCTCCTTGCAGATCTGCAATGTCGTGTCCACATACTTTGGGTCGTAAACAGCAGGCACCTGCAGCTTCACATCTGCCGCCTGAAGGGCTGGCGCTGACAACTGCATATCAGTAGCCACCACCTTATCACCCTCGTTCATATTCTCCTTGAAATATTTCAGCAGATAGGTGCGTCTGCCAGCGCATGTAAATAGGATGTTCATGCTATAAAGCTTTTTTATATCGTTTTACCATTTCGTCCATTCCCCATAATATCAACAAAGATGATATCGGAGAACTGATATATTTAGAAGAACCCTTGACTTGAAACGGCAAGTGCAATCGTTGCATCACAAAATTAAAGTAGATAGGATAATTCACCATATAATACTTACAAACGTGAGCGTAGTACTTCAACGGATTCCTTTTCAACACTTTAGAAAAATTCAACAAGGAATGATATGAAGTGGAGGACATCTTGCTTCTCACGCTATGAAGCGAAGGTTGGAAACGATAGGTGAAACCTGCTCCTCGTTTTTTGAATCCGAAGGCTTTTCTTGGCACGCCTTTTTCTTCTACGATTCTGCGAGGTATCGGCCTGTCGTATTCTCCTCCCACACTATATTGAGCCATCTCCGAGGAATTGTTGATTTTATATATAGAAGGCCATTCGTAGCCCAAAACAAGAGGAACACTTATCGCAATGGTATTGTTTCTCAGATAATGCTCTGGATTTTGTTCTGCGGCTATCGACATCTTGATAAAATCAAAATCTCTGTTGGCCAAGTGCTCGGCCTTGCCCCAAATGGAGTCTCCCTTCAGTCCCAGGAAAAGCAAAGAATCCTTGTATTTGTCCTCAAATGTATTGAACGCGACAAGACATCCCACATCTCCAGAGGACGCGGACTCAGCCTCCCACATGGCCGTGTTGCTCATATAAGCACTGCCATTGCCTTCTATGATATTTTTATATCCAAGAAGCCGTGCTACCTCTACGCCACTATCATCCACATACTTTTCGGGAGAGCTGAACGTCAATGCTGTATCGCACCCCAAATCATGTACGAGTGCAGAAGTCGCAGAAGCATCATACCCCCTGGATATTGTCGTGATAAGCTTGTATAAGCATTTCCTTTTCGCATCAGAAGCGTTGTCAACTATCCTGCGTAGAGTTTCGGTAATCTTTGATTTATAATCCTCAAACGTACTGATTTCTACCTTAGCAGGCTTTGGCAACTCTTCCCAAGACAAACTGCCCGATACTTTCAAATTACAATACCGATGCATTCGCACTACTTCACCTTTTATTCTTAATTCTTTTGCGCAACGCTTGCAACCGAAAAAGATAGAGTTCAAATCATATTCATAATTATAATAGTCAACGTCTAATTGATGACCAGTGTAAGCCAACAAAAAAGGCAGAGAATTTGATATAACGAAATCGCCTTCATGGGTCAAAGAGTACAATGACTCTTGCAAATGATTGGGTGTGGCAAATATGACAGAGTCTTCTTTTAGAATTCCTCCTGTCCCATGAAAAGAAAGCGCGGTGTCGAACTCTCCCTTTTCAAATGGGCCATCCCATACTCCAGACACAAAAAAGCGTTCACTACATTCCACCTTTGCGCCGCATACAACTCTAATTACACCCCTCGATTCGTTTATTTCGGCTAACCACGAAAGTGAAGGTATACTCTCATTTTTTTGATATTCAAATTTCATAATCTTATTTCATTACGTTCATTAAACCTCCTGTATGCCAAAACACTATGTTTTTGTCTTGCAATCCTAACTTATTTATTTCCTGCATCATCCCATAAAAACCCTTTCCCGAATACGTTGTCGAGAAAACAAGTCCTGTATGGGCAGTAGTCTCATCGAGTAAAGATTTCATTTCAGGCGTAAACTGCTCATAACCGCCACACAAATAGTCGGTATTGAAAAGTATGCGGTTGGTATAATCTTTCTTTACGCCATAATGCGCTGCCAGCTTATTGGCAAAATCAGCGACAACCCGCTTGCCACGCTCCTGCTGACGAGCAACGGAAATACCGACACATTTCACATCTCTCCAACCAACAAGGTCAAGTCCAACTACAATACCGGCCTGCGTAGAACCGGTGCCCGAAGGCAAGAACACATAGTCGGGTTTATAACCTTGCTGATCGCATTGCCGTTTCAACTCTCTCACGGCATCCACAAAACACGTACCGCCAGGGAGATTATGTCCACCGCCAATCACATAGTAAGGATTATAACCTTCCGCTTTCAGCTTGTCCATGGCCCTGTCCATAGCCGCAGACGTATCCTCGGGACGTATCAGCTCACACTCTGCCCCACTCAATCTATCGAGCAAGGCATTGCCCTTCTCGCTCAAGAACCGTTCTTCTATTCCCTGTATGCACAAGTGACATTTCCAACCATTCTTTGCACACATCAAAGCCATAGCACGGTTATGATTGCTCTGAACACCGCCACAAGTTACAACGGCATTGTAACCATTCTCACGCAAGAACTGTTCATAGGCTACAGCCTTACGAGCCTTGCTTCCACCGCCCACGAAGGGAAATATATCATCACGAACAATCTTTATAGACTGTTTGCTAATGATATAGTCGTTCTGAATTAAAAAGTTAGTTTCCACGCACATGAGTTATGCATCTCGTTGATATCGGCGCATTTTTACGCCCTGTTAGTAATCATCCTTGAAATTCACCTTTGAGCAAACCGTAATACATTCTGCACATCATGCGTCCGTCCTTGGAAATATACTCATTTCTGAGTTTGCCTTCCAAAACAAATCCACACTTTTGATACACCCGTTGAGCGGCAATGTTGTCTTCGTTGGTTTCCAGATAGATTTTCTTTAGTTCCAGTTCGTTGAAGCCGTAATGACATAATGCCCTCGTCGCCCGAGTGCCGATACCGCTCTTATGAACCTCGGGATTCACAAAAACATATAGTTCAGCTTTCTTTACCTCGCAGTCGATATTCGTGAGCCCTCCAAAAGCTACGACTTCGCCATTTTCTTCGAAAGCCATATCTGCTCTTCTGTGGTTGCCGACATTGTTTTCAAACCAACGAATGGTGTTGTCCATCAATACGGGTGTGTCAAAATGCATACTGTTGTAAACTTTAGGGTTATTCATCCAGCTTACGCGTAGCTGCAAATCATCTTTTGTTAATCTACGAACGATCATCTCAACTTCCTATTAGCACGTTCTACATTGAGTTTGCCTGCCCCTTTAACAGCACTTGGCACGACATTGACATCCTTCCCACCTAACACATTCTTGATGGTAGTCAGTATTACCCGCATATCCATCCCAAACGACAAGTGTTCTACATAATATACATCATATTCCAATTTCTGATTCCAAGTTACATTGTTGCGCCCGTTCACCTGTGCCCATCCGCTTATTCCTGGCCTAACAGAATGCCTCAGCTGCTCACGCTCTGTGTAGTATGGCAGATATTCGGGGAGAAGCGGACGTGGGCCGATCAACGCCATGTCGCCCTTCAGCACATTGACCAGCTGCGGAAGTTCGTCAATAGAAGTCTTACGGACAAACTTGCCTACTGCAGTGATACGGTCTTTGTCCGGCAAGAGATTACCCGCTGCATCCCGCACGTCCGTCATACTCTTGAACTTGATGACTTTAAAGATTTTGCCATCTTTGCCGGGACGTTCCTGTAGGAAGAAAGCGCCCGCCCCTTTATTGGCAAAATGCAGCCAGATAGTGACTACTACCAAAATCGGACTGAGACATACTAAAGCTATTAGCGCGATCCAAAAATCAAAGAATCGCTTAAAAAAACATTTATACATATAATGCTTTGTTTAAATTTTACATAAATTTCGAAGTATTCATTTTAGCATTTAAAAGAACTGCCAAATAGCTCATCTACACTTTGCACCTTATCTAAATCGTATTTATTTTCAGTAAGCACATTTGGTATTGTGATTTTTATAAATTTCATATCTGCAGGGTAATAGACGTCAATAAACATCTTAAAAAACACGTTCATATAAGTATTACCATCAACCTTAGAGATATTTGAATATATAGGCATGTCAGCAGATATCAAAACAGCACTATTCTCAGCCTCGTTCTCTACCAAATCAGCCATCGGCACATCGTTCTTTTTGAGAATTATCAACATCGACTCCCCAATAGACAACTGCTCGTGTATCACAGCCCCATTAAACTCCCAGACTCCATCCTTAAAAGTAGCCTCAGGATATAATTTATTATTAATTTCAAAATAATTATTGTAATCGAAACCGAAGGAAAGAATAACATAATTATTATCCAACATAATTTTTCTCAAAGCATCTCCTACATATTTATCTGCTATTTTATAACCCGCTACAGCCTCTTGCGTCATAAAAAATTGCGGTAGTACACTATCAAAATAAAACTGAAGTGCTCCTACTATCCCATCCCCCAAAGAGCCACCTGGGGATTTATAATGTTTCAATATATATTCTTTAGGAAACCTATAAGGCATAACTCTAAAGAGTTGTTGTACCTCTGTAAATCTTTCGTTTTTTATATCAACACTAGATTTTTTCCAACTTCTTGCAGCCTCCTTAATACTATTAATAATCCCCTTACATTTATCCTCATCTACCTCTGGATTATTTTCAATTAATTTTAAGCGTTCATTGAATTTCCTTTTGTTTTCATCAATATATCGCTCTGCATCTTTTTTTGACGGTTTGCTAAAATTCAATTTGCTGTTTAGTTTTTTGTCAAAAACGACGTCTACACACCTTTGCAGCCCTTCAATCCATTCCAAATAATCCTGATTTTGTTCTACCTTTTCCATTACTTGTAATGGTTGCAACGGATTAGTATATTCCCCATTGTATTCAATATGCCACAAGCGCAAAAACTCTATTGCTATAAACATATCCACATATCTAACAATGTCTACGTCTCCATTCACATCATTTACAATACCTTTCATACTATAATGTTTTTGTATTGTCCACAAAAATGGGTATTGGAGTTTCTTTTCAAATCTACCCACCATTTCTAATACATCAGCAAATGTATTTGACAAAAGTGGATAGCTTGCAGGTTGTGTACTTGTAAAGAAAAGGATGTCTCTCAGCCAATGTATTTTACCATATTTGATAAGCATTCCCCCAATTGCAGCATGAAATTCCTTCATCATCATTATATCTTCTTGCATTTGCTTTGCCTCTTTTTCATTCTTGGGAGTTCTACTAAACTTTAAGGAACGCATATATTGATCAGCTATTTCCCAATATGTTATTATCCATTCTTTGTTGTTAGAAAGGGCTATTTCGCTCACCATTCGCCAAATCAAATCACGCATACCATGCGATATGGAATGCTGCTCAAGAATATTATACAACAGACTAATTATTGTTGCGTCAGCTGTAAAGAACGAATCATAACGTCTATTCTTTTGAATACTAACAATTCTCTCTATTGCCCTATTCATATCCTCAGACAAAGAGCTGTTCATTGTTGACGGATTACCCACGTCATACTTGGCTGGTTTTATATCATATTTTTGGGATTGCAATTCCGCTGCCAATTGATCAGCTATCGCTTGCTCCGCTGCCATATACACTTTCTTTTGTCCCTTCCAAGCCGCATAATTGGCTATGTCAGCAAGCAAAGACGCAACTTTTTTCTTTTCTTTCTCCGCCCTTGTCTTGATATATTCAACTAATTCCCCAGATCGATAATATATCATAATCGTGGAATATAGTTTTATAGCTGAAGCTATTAATGAGAGGACAATTAATGTATGAACAAACACCCATGTGTAATGGACCACTGCATTTTTACAACAAACCAACACGAAAGGACAACACAAGGCAGAGAATACAGACAAAGCAAGGCAAAAGCGAAACCATTTATACGACACCTCTGTCATGAAATAATCGACAATTTGCCCACTGTCATACTTAGTATCAATCTCGCATATAGCATTCTGCACAGCAGGGTAAGCCATACCCATTATCATGGAAAAGATTGTTATCAGTCCACTATAGGTGTAATTTGAGAAATCAAAATCCATATTTCCTTTTCTTTATCATCAGAATGAAAACACAGGCACAAAATGTATAATATCAACAACAAGGGAGCCACAACCCTCCAAAGGAAACAATACGTATTGTTAGACAAATAATCAAAAACTGTCCACCGCCATATTCCTATTTTTCTTTTGCACGAAGAGATTGATCTTGAAATGTATGCTATTATCCAATACACTAAAAGCCACCCAGCTGCTATTATGACTGTGTTTGCCAAAATACCGACTATAGTCATAAAAAAAGTAGCAAGTAAAAGTATAAGAAATAAAGCAACGACCAACATAAAACTTATACTATTATAGCAAGAAATCACTAACAAAAAGGGAGTGATATTTTTTGTTCCCCACCGCAGTATCGCTCTGTGCTGTGCCGCCACTCGGGTGGGGAAAGCCTTGATGATCACGCAGCAGCAAGGCGAGGTCTGCTGCCTGTGGGCCCTATGGACGATTGAGCCTTAGGAGAAGTGTGAGCGATCAGTCGCCGAGACCCTCGCGCCCGTCTGAGAACCGCCGCCCGTCTGAGAGCCTTCACCCGTCTAGGAACCGCCAACGCTCAGGATTTTTATATAGCACCTTGCATGCTCCAAACAAGGAGTACATCATGGCAGCGCGCCTGCAGGCATCCAATAAGACTTCTTGCCCATCACCATGTCGCGGATGAGCCTTTCTGTGTCATTGTTGTCCAGAGGCATATCAGGGATATCTATGTAGTTGGTCAACTCTGCTGTATAGTTGCGCAACATATAATTCAACGCCTTATAGATATTGGTGTCTTTTGGCACATCCAGGATTGCACCTGCAGCCCATAGTTTGAAGTCCTCCCAAAGAGGCTCGGCATAGTCTTTCCTAAACTGAGCCTTCTCTTCGCTTGAAGATTCTTCTCCTTGATTATCTCCTCTATCAAGTTGATGTTTTGGTAGAAGAGAACACCAACCTTGGCTGGCACGATAAACTCTTGCACCTTGCCTTCGCAAACTATTTCATATTCATCCTCGTGTCCAAGATACCCTGTAGGCCAAAGCACCTTTTCCGCAAGACGAGGCACGTTCTCAGGGATCGGATTTCGCCCATGTCCATTCTGTTTATTTCAAGTCCACGTGCTTCATCACAGCCTTATACGTGTGCACCACCAAATAGTTTGCCTTGAGAAAAGCATAGCCCCTTTCGCCCATAGCCTTAATGTCAGCTGTCAACATGCGGTCAACGGCAGCCGTAAACGCCTTCACGTCGTTACTTGGAGCATACACCCCAAAGCCGTTTGCCTCGGCAATAGATCCTGTGTCGCAATTCGGGTCCGTGCAAGCGATGACAGGCATTCTATTCTCCAAATAAGAAAGCAGCCTGCTGGGATAATTAGGGATCGTGAATCGATAGTCGAGGAATATCAACCCCACCTGGCATGCACGCACCAGCCGGTCGTAGTCCTCCTTGGGCAATCCCTTCATCACGGTCACAGCCTTGGGCTTGCGAGCATAATACCAGTCGGCCAACCGCTGATAGTAAGTGCCCGAACCTACGACGACAAAATGGCAATCCTCGCGGTCGGCATTAGCCTCCATACATTCCAGCAGAAACGGGATACCCTGGGGTACGCCCAAATTGCCGCCGTATATCAATATAGGCTTGTCAGTAGGCAGTCCATACTTGGCAAGGATGGCACTCGAGTCGCCCTCCTCCGTCCTCTCCTGCGAAGCCAAATCCACACTGTTGGGGGCTATCTCCACCTTGTCGACACTCACCCCGGGATTATGCTGCAACACATAGCGCACATTGGCAGGACTCATACATCCGATAAAATCCGAAAGGCGATAAAGCGCCTCCTCCTTCCTCCGAAACTTCTTGTATAGCAGTCCCTTCGCGCCCGTCTTCGACAGCATCCCCATATCCACGGCGTTCTGCGGGAAAATATCCTTCAGCAGCAGATAGGTCATCGCCTTACCGCCAGAAGCCTTCTTGGCATAACGGATCACGTTATTGAAAGTGATAGGCGGCGTACTGTAGAGGATCACGTCAAACTTCACGCCACCGAAATGCCTCTTGAGCGCACGTTTGAACTGGCTCTCCAGCAGCAGCTGCCCGATGCCCTTCTCCACGACATTGGTCTTGGTGACATTGAGCGTGCGCACGCCAAGGCAACGTATCCCGCCCTCGGTGTTCACCTCGGTGGGCCTCCCCGTCCTCCGCTCGTTGGGATGGACGATATACACCTCGTGCCCCTCGTCGCGAAACTTGCGCATCAAGTCTGTATAAATGCCCCGGGCCTCGATATGGGCAAAGCCCGTTGACATGGTCAGAAATAGTATATTCATTGTTTTTCAGTCTTTTATCGTTTCAAATCTCTTCAGATGACTCCACACCAACGTCGCAAAAGTCGTCAGAAGGCTGTCATGATACACCAACTGGTGTTTCCACCGATTGGCCCACCAACGCTTATATTTAAACCAGATGATAGACATCAAACCACCATTGGGCCTTTTCTCATCAAACTCGGGTCGAAGCACGTCCATCAAAATCCGCTGCTCCATCTGCGCGTTGCGCTCTATGGTGGGGAAATCAGCCTCAGTGAATCCTAAAAAATCCACACAAATGGCATTGATTTGGTGGAAGAAGACATCAATCCCGATCTCTTTCAAAAAGCCAATGGCAGCACTCCAATCCACCTCCTCATGATGCGCCCTCACGAAGAATCCCCAGTCGAGAATCTGTCGCAAGTTGAGATGCTCGCCCGCAAAATGCTGTCCCATGTGGCGCATCAGAAAGATCGCATTAAAATCAGCCGAAGGCAGATAAATCCTGGTTCCTTCCACCTCTACCTCCCTACAGTCTTTCTCGGCCAGCAGCTTCAGCCGATTCTCTATCTTGCGAGCGTCCCGATGGGCCTTGGTATTGATGAAGTCATAGTGGTTCTCCACCATCACCCCCTTATAATTGAATACCGTATGATGCTCATGCCCTTCGTCCACCTTTATTCCGCAGTTTTGTGCGACAAGTGCATCCGCCTCCCGCCATTTACCGAAGTTGTAAATATCCAGATCGCCCACCACACGATGATTCGGCACGGGCCAGTCCAACGATAACCCATACCCTTTTAGCACCATCATCCGCAATCCCTTGGCAGCATAAAGGCGCGCCAACTCCGCCATCGCCTTCTCGTGCTTGGCATAGAGCCGCTCGGTAGCCACGACCTGCCCTACCCACTGCATTCGCCTCGCTATGCCATCAACCGTATCATCTCGGTAATGCCTATAGACTGAATAAGATTCAAAATGTCTCTGCAAACCATCTAGGATAAGGGATTGTATAGCCTGCGAGGAGGCCATCATCATTAATTCGTCCAGATCATAAGAGAGAAGGACCTGGGGCGGAGGGCTAAAAGATGAGCGTACGAGGGCCAGCAAATGGTAGTGGTCATTTGTCATATCTATGACATTTTTAACTATTTATTACAGAAGTGCGTCTATTGTTCTATTGACAACAATCTCAGATCGTTCTTCTTCGTTGCTACAGGTTGAAAAAACAGCGTATCTGTCTTATTGATACCATAAGGAAATTTGAAAACGCCAAACTGGAACGTATAATATGGCATAAAATCTTTCTTTTCTTTATATATTTCTTCAAACCCCTCTTTCAAATTACCATAATACATATGTACATATTCATCCTTAATACCCGCACCTCTTTTCCTTCCGAAATAAAACTCCAAACGAGAGGTGTTACGCCCATCCCCCTCTACTGTAGAAGAAAAGACATATTTGTCGTTCCACTGGCAGCCATAAATACACGATCCATCTATAGGAGCAATTGTTCTTAGACTACAGTCTTCAGGATTCATCAGATAAATATAATCATTGGCAAAAGGCGCATCTGTTGCATAGAGCAGTCCCTCAGGAAGAGCAAACACCACACATCCCCTATACTTTTGGCTGTTACAACACACACGATCAACTTTGTGGAAATTATCAGAAACCCTCCAAATTGCAGAAGCCTCGCCAAAATCACCCGTAAAAATCCACAAACAGTCTCGATAAATATCGTGTACAATAGCATGAATATGGTTAATAGCTCCTTGTGGAAATGTAAAAACGACCACCCATTTGTCTCGTCCTACACGTCTATATACCGATACAGGCTTTTTGTCCTCATTACCAAGATAACCACCAAAATACAGTCCATTATCAACAGAAGAAACACCTTCCACTTGCGTGAAAATTAAAGGACGAATACCCTTTCCACATGAAAAGCCATCGGACATAAGCCCAGACTTGAGATCAAACTCATAAATAGTATTACCTATCGACAACACTAAATTTTCCTCATCAATAGCCCATGCAGCACGCACACCCATTCTAAGCAGACGATACAGATAGCGACAACGAGCAAAAATACGCTCATTTCTTCCTTTGAAGACTAGAAAAGACTTTGTCACCTTCCTGTTTTCTATGATAAGCAACTCTCCATGACGATAACAAACCAACCTACCAGAAGGAAGAAAACATAGTGGTGACAAGTCTCTTCCAATAGTTTTATAATTCTTCTTGTATTTCATGAGCTATTAACTTTTTTCTCATTTGAGATATTTCGCAAACTATAGTCTTAAATCCTTATTGACGCCTTTGTTTGTGCAACGCATTTCATCAACATTTCACAACAAACACCTCCAGACTTATGATTCATATAATGACTATAAAATTCCGAGCATTAATTTATTTCCGCATAAAAAACATCCACAAAAAACAGAGTACTCATACCTGATCATAACAAACAAGTCCATTAACAGAAATTACAAGTCTCATTTTCTATATTTTTTGGGAACATAATAAGGGTAGCTCGGATTTTTTTGCTCTTTTATAAATGCAAATAAGGCCTTGGAACGACACATGTATATGGGGATACCTTCAACAAGGTCAGTTTTCAATATTCCTGCCGTTATCAAATCGTTATAGAAATTTGTCTCTGCAAAGTATTTTGTCCAAACATGCTTGCGTTCACGAATGCGAAGGGGTGTTTCACGCTTACTTTTCTTGATTATAAAATCGCGTTCGAAATACCAATCCTTAACAGGCCATTCAGGCACCTCTTGCGAAACATGAAAAATGGTGAGATAATCCTTTATGTCCACTCCTATACCTATGTTCCATGCATCATGATTTGCACAGTAAGCCCAAGCACTATTGGGCCCATGCGCAGTAGGGAGTTCTCCTTCTATATTGTGTTCCATCATTGCCTCTGCGTGAGCACCTATAGCCGTCAGAGGATTAAGAGGGAAGTAGCTTATTTCAGCATCATCATAACGCATAAGAGAAAATGGTAACAGTCCCGCTGTCACAGGCGATTGATATATATTGTATATGGTAGTAAAATTTTTGGACACATCATCCATATAATTATCAATATAGTCACCATAGTTCGATTCCTCTTCAAAGGAGCGGATGGCAGGCATTGCGAGCGAACCACCCTCGTTTACTAAGCTATATAACTTGTCTATCACTTCTTCCGAAGAGAGCTTTGCTCCAGCTAACGCGTTGAACGAAGAGTGGACGACCATGATATCATCTTTTCTTACACCATTTTCTCGCAAATATAAAATTATCTTGTCAAAATCCACAAAACCAGTCTCACCCACATGTACACCCCCAGAAGATCCACGAAACTTCTTCAAGGTTTTCACATTGTTCCAGTAGAGGCAGCGGATAGCCACCTCTACTTGTGGAGAGATTAGAACCAGTTTATGATAAATCGTCCCTAATCCCATCTTTTCTTACATTTTCTTTTCTACAATTGCAACAAGCTCCATAACTGTGTTCCACGAAGATATTTCTTTCAACTTAAAAATGAATTCATATTCTTTCTCAATAGCAACAAGAATAGCTACTCGATTCACAGAATCCATATTTTCTGCATCTGCAAAGTTGAAATTTTCTTCTGTCATAATGCGCTCGTCTTTGAGAACCTCATAAGCGAAACGTTTAACATCATTAATTACATTCTGATCCATATCACTTCTATTTAAATTAAATTTATCTACAAATTAAATATCGATTTTATTTTTTTCCTGTCCACTTTTCCGTTCTGATTAAGGGGGATGGAGCGAACAAAAAGCCACCTACTAGGAACTTCGTAGTTAGGAAGCTCGCTTGCTAGTGCAGCCTTATGCTCCTTAGTGTCGTACTCCTTACCCTCTATAACAATGGCAAGCTCAGTATTTCCTTGTTCATTGACAAAAGGCATTACCACTGCATATTTGCCACCAGAAACAGCGGAATACCTATTCTCTATCTCGCCCAACTCCACACGAAATCCATTGATTTTTACTTGGAAGTCCTTACGGCTAACATACATCAGATTAGCTTCTTCCGTATAAAAGCACATATCACCTGAACGATAATAGCGTCTCCCTTCCACCATTAGAAATTTCTCTGAGTTTTCCTTTTCGTTTTCCCAATAACCAGGTGTCAACTGATTACCGCATAGACAAAGTTCACCTTCAACATTAGGAGTATTAATAACATGATCATTTTCGTCTAACAAAATCAAGTTATTGTGCAGAAAAGTTTTACCTATTGACACTATATCATTTGCAACCTTTAATGTTGTGATGTTACTCTCGTCTATTAGATAGCAAGTACAGAAAACCGTATCCTCTGTAGGCCCATACATATTATAGCTTACCATTTTGGGGTTAGCCTTATGCCAAGGAACTATTACTTTGCCCGTAAGAGCTTCACCACAAAGAATATTATAACGCACACTACTTAATTCCACCTCGTCCAGATACGGCAATAAGTTGCGTATCATAGAAGGCACCATCTGGAGAACTGTCAAATTATACTCCTCTAATAACCCCGCTATATATGTAAACTTAACAGCTTTATTAGGAACTGTATATACACTAGCACCTTTAACTAAAGGTATAACATAAGACGAAACAGAGAAGTCGAATGTCAGGTCAAACGGCTGTAAACAACGATCTGCTGAAGTTATGTCTAGACCAATATGGTTCATTGAGTCTATGAAATGAGCGACGTTTCCACGAGTAAGTTGCACACCCTTCGGCTTTCCTGTACTACCCGAAGTGAAAATGATATATGCCAAAGTATCGTCGGAGACCTCAGAAACTTTCATAATATCCTTACGCACATAATTTTCGTGCGTAAACTCATTAGTATAAAACACCTTGATCCCTGCTACAGGTGTTTGATAGTTGATATCAGCGGATAAAATGGCAAGTGAATGAACGCTTGACATCACTTCGATATGACGTTCCTTTGGTTGATTGGGGTTTAGAGGCACATAGGTCTTACCCATCAACCATAACGCAAGGATAGAAGCGTATGTTCGAATATCATCGGTAGCATAAAGTCCAACGAGATTATTTTCAACGCTCTCGATCTCGCAATAAATCTGCTCAACATAATCAAACAGTTGTTTATATGTATACATTTTGTCGGCTATACAAAATGCAATGGTGTTAGAATCTTTCAAATCAAACACCGGAGCAATAAAATATTCTTCGAAACTAACCATTTTTAATTATTTCTAAATTTCACAACATCTATTATACACACTATAGTACATACATCATTTCTCTCCTTTTATTAACTTTTGCGCAATTTGTTCTATATTATCCACAGTGATCTTATCCTGTTGGAATAGGTGAATATTCACCTTTAGAATATCTTCGGGAAAATTCCACCATTCAAGTTCAAGAAGAATTTTGCATACTTCTTCATCAAAACGATAACGAATCGTTTTTGCAGGAACTCCTCCAACAATCGCATAGGGAGGCACGTCTTTAGTAACCACAGAGCCTGCTGCAATAACTGCACCGTCACCAACCGTTACATTATTTACAATAGTTACTCCGTAGCCTATCCAAACATCATTACCTATCTTCACATTGGGAGCAGTATAATACAATTCTTCATTTGTCCAAGAATGATGAGTTCCATTGGCTTTCATTGTAAAAAGAGGAGAAGTAGAGAGAAGGGATAACGAATGATTAGGCAATCCTGACACCAGCTTGTCAGCAATAGAACAATACTTACCTATAGTTGTATTGTGCAACGTTGAACCAATACCAACATAACTGTAATCACCTAATTTAACATTTCTCATTCTCACCATTGGGTCAATTTCAGCTTTGGGACTTATTTCACAGCTTCTGTGGACAAGCGCTAGTGGTGAAATATTCTTTTGCCTGAGGGAATACTTAAACCATCCACTTATATAGCCATTCATATCAACCTTCTTTTATATCTTCTAAATATTTTTCAGCAACTCTTACATCTGAGAATTCAAGTGCCGTTTTTCTTGCAGCCTTAGACATCTCCAACAGTTGCCTCTGTGGCATGTTTTTAATCTTGGAAAAAATACTAGCCAACTCATTTACATTGCCTGCTTCGCAGAGGAAACCATTCACACCATCAACAATTACCCCGTCTATACCTTCATTACGGGATCCTATCGGGATTAGCCCCAGTGCCATCGCCTCAAGATAAACCAGTCCGTATATTTCACCTTCGGAAATCATGGCAAAAACATCGGCTTGCTCTAAATGAGATATAACACTATCTCGCGGTATCCGCCCAGTGAACTCTACTTTACCCAGTTTTCGTTCGGCATATTTAAACTCGATATTTGCACGCTCAGCGCCATCACCGACATATTTTACCGTGAAGTCTCCGCTAGGGTATGTCATACATAGCGCTTCGTATAACTGCACAGAATGTTTACGTGCAATGAGCGAACCAGTATATATATAATTCTTAATTGGCTCCTCAAAAGTCTTAGTAATCCTTTCGCCTGCTTTCAGGAATGCTTGTGAAACTCCAGAGTAGCATATGAATGACCTAGCCGGCTTGAAATACTTGCTTTCAAAATCTTGTAGAGCGGCTCTGTTTCTGAACCCTAAAACATCAAATTGCTTCAAGGCGTCCTTAGCCTTATTCCCATATCTTTTCTCAAAGGAGAACTGATTGGAATGAAGTACAAGAACAATTGGTTTATGAAATTCCTGCTTAAGTCTTGGCAATATTTCCATGCACGGGCTATCCCAATGCCCTATAAAATAATCAGGAATTCCAAACTTCATACACTCATTCCTTACAACGTCCAAAGCTTTCTCAGTCTTATCATGAGTATATTCTGTATGCGGCTTATATTTTATCAAAGTTTTTCGAATCACTTTTACTCCTTCAATTACAAAATCCTCATCACGTGGACAATGTGTAGGCACAAGCATTCCGAGTCGTGAATTAAATTGATGTTGGAACATTTTCCCCACCCAATAATACGGACGAGGAAAACGGGCCATAAAGTTGAATACTGTAACATCATGCCCCATTCGCACCCATTCACGTGCGAAATAATGTACCAAAGGTGTTGCTCCATCTCCTTTGGTAGTTGAGGCGTATATAGGTGTAATAATATAAATCTTCATTGATTGTGAATTGATACTCAATTAGGGCAAAACCCTTTGTGCAGGAACTATTGCAAGCGCCCACATTATTGAGTTATTAATAATATACGTATATCAGTGTGTAATGATACAAAATAATGAGTATTTATGGCGAAAATTCTATTCATAACCCCAATGTGGCATGAGGAGGTGACTCCTCATGACGCAAAGGTGTGTAATTACTTCGTTGACGATTGGATCAAGCATATCGCAATGGGGCGGCGCAACTGGGGCAAAGCTGGCAGTCATGGGGCCGCCGAAAATCTAGTCGTCATGTTTTCCCTATATGAAAGCTGCAAGATGAACAATTTGAATTTTGGTAGGTACATAGAGGATATCCATACCCGCATGAAAGATGAGGATAAGGACTATCGGGCTATGCTTCCATGTTTCTATGTTGAGAAAACAAGCGAGATGATGGGGTGCACTTAGATTCCCCTTCGCCCTAAAAACGATAGTAATTCTTTTTTAAAAACATATATGCGTAACTGCTTGAAAAATAGCGGGGACGCTGTATTGGTGATACACAAGGACGATTATCTTGCTTTCATTGTTTTTGTGGTAACAAGGAAACATCAACAAATTTTCCCAAATAATTGTAATAGTTTTCCGTAAAATAGCCATACCCTGAGGACATGGTAAGTTCACCTATAACAGGTTTGTCATCAACAAGATACATATCAACTCTCATCTCAGGTTGCCCTTTAGACAGAGTTGATGCTATTTCAAGCATTTTATCAAGACATTTGGGTTTTGGAACTGTCACAGTTGGATTAACCTTTTCTATTCCGTAGTTTATAATATTGGAAACAATCCTATTCCATTTAGAATCATATAAATCTATAAACAAAGACCCTTTTTCTCGACCATAGGTAACTAAACAACATTCTACATGACCATTAAAGGACCAAAACTTAAAATCTACCATAGAGTTCGGTGATAATTCCGTCAACTCTGTGTTTTGAACCAACAGCTCTTCAGCGATAATACAAGGAGGTATATGTAAATAATGAGGTTCGTAACCAGAATATCCAAAAGGATACTTGAACCAACTACTCATTTTCTGTTTGACAACATCCCAATTACAAGCAGCCTTGTTTTTAATGACGCTAACAGTTGCACATCCGTTGTTAGCTTTTAGAACAAAACTATTAGGCAATAAATCAATATCTATCTCATTAGGACTCTTCCAAGCTCCATAAAGTTTTGGCAAAAATGCAGCATAACCTTTAGACTCAATATACTCACGAACACGATATTTGTCTGCGAACAAAGTCCACGATCGTGTATCACAATGTAATTGCATCCAATAGATTTTTTCTATTAATGATTGAGGGTTCACTAGATTAGCCTTATGGCCAAATGTTTTCTTAAAACATCGATTTATCTCGAGTTTTGGACTGATTCCGACAGTGAGTCTGTGAACCAAATACTTCAAATAATTAAGACTTGGACTTTGAAATAGTTTAATCATAATTTATCTATTTATTTTTAAGATCATATTTTCAAAAAATGCATAGCTGATAGGATACAAGCATATTTAGGAATGGGCGCATATTACACGATCCAGTACACGCTCCATTTTATGTTTAAGACTCATACAATTATGCATCATCTACCAGAGAAAGAATACTCATCATTTTTACACATACTATAACCTAACATAGTAAATGAAAGTATTGTTCCTGTTCCTGGAGCATATGGGAATGTAGGTTCTTCTAAACTAATAATAATCGGTATCAATATCACCATATACCCAATACTTTTCAGCCCAAAATTGCGCCTATGTACATTTTTCAAAGCAAAGAACACGAAATACAAATAAAGAGCAAGCAAAGGAAAACCAGCAATAAGCCCATAAGACGAAAACTGGCGCAAAAAATAATTATGCACCCACTCGTATTGAGCACCGGCTTCTAGATTACCCCACAAAGGATAATTTGCTATAATATCCAATGCTATTTCGTTTCTATTCAATCGTCCTGATGTTAAATCATCTCCTTGATTAAGAGTAAAAGATTCATAAATATAGTCTATAACACTTGACATTGTTTCTGCGAAAAGTGACAGAATTAAGATGCCACTAACAACGACAAAAGAATATTTAAAGAACCGATCAGCCATTCTATTATCTGTTTGCATCTTCTTATACAAAATATAGCCCAACAATAAAAATGTTGACAAGAAAGATGCTCTTGCTCGTATTGTGATAGTAAACGTTAATAAAACAGCTGCCATAGCTATAGTTAACAGCTTCACCCATTTTCTATTATCAACAATGCCATAATATGCTAGAGCAATACAAGAAGAAGATGTCATTACACCCAAAATATTTTTTCCATACTGAAGATACACTGCAGATAAAGTAAAACCACCTAAATTGACCATAATCTGCATAAAGGTCGCATACAAAACCATTCCTCCATAAGACAGCAAAAGAACAAGCACCTGGTTCCGAGATAGTTTTGCGTTATAGCCTATAAACAAAAACGTAAAAGCCATCAAGACATTTTTTGCTTCTGAAATATAAGCATCGGACATATCAAATGTCTGCAACACAAACCCCACAACAGCTATCAAAACAGCATACACAACGTAAGTTTTGGCAACTTCATTTTTCTTTAATATTTTAAATCGAAGATGTAAAATAATAGTAGTTCCCAAAGCTAAGTATATATATTTGTTTAATGGATTAACCCCAACTTCATCAGTCACAAATTGTGCATAAGAAGGATGATATGACAAAGCAGTAAGTAGCATTAAAGTTGCTAAAGACAAGAACTTTGCCGAGCTAAAAAAATTGCTATACATTTTTTTTACGTATAAATGATTGGACAATAGAATTAACTGCTGCTTTTTCCTCTTTAGAGAGAGAGATTACATATGAAACACATGAATAGATTAACATAGAGGAAACACACACAATAATAATTGCTGAAAAACCGGAGGTTATACTCTTTAGCATATGACATACAAATAAAGTAATCACAAACGGAGGGGCAATTTTAAATATAATATCTTTAAAAATAGGGATAACGGTTCCGCCATGTATTTTTGTAATTATAAAAATACGAGAAAACGAGCCTATTGTTTCACAGATAAAAAACACGATCAATGGAACATACGCAGGACTTCCCCCTAAACAGAATACAATAGAAACAGGTAAAGCACACATACGAATAGTTGAAACAACAATAGAAAACCACTTTATTTTACCTGTTGCTTGAGATGCATACACAAACCCTCTAGTTACTTGTTCCATCATACAAGCTCCGATTAACAATCTAATAAAAGTAACGGAACCATCAGGTACATTTTTTAACCACAAAGTTAATATTTCAGATGTACAAACCAGCAAAGGAATACAGACAAAAGACATAAATATAAATCCAAACTTACCTGCAGTCATAGATAATCGAAACATACGAAGTGTATCATTTGCCCCATAACTCTTCATAATTTGAGGTTTAATTGTATCTATTATAGCTGCAGAAATACTGTAGACATGACCTTCTACTTGACGAGCAATAGCGAAAGAAGAATTCACATAAGTGCCAAAAAATTTATTTAACATGATAGTATAGCCTTGACGATTGAACATACTACCTAAAATATCAAGAATTGTCCAACCTGCAAATTGAGATTGTTCTTTAATCCCCAATATAGATAGCTTCCCTATATACATTTCATGGCGATAAACAATAACAATATATCCAATGAATACAATAGTATCTAATACTGTTACTAATGCCATTAAGCCTCCGTACACGACCAATTTGTCAGCCATCGTATAAACCAAGACAAGAGCTATTGCCAATTTAAGCAAAGAGTCAACTATGGAGACACATGATGTGAACATAAACTTTTCATGCGAAATAATAAGGGCTTGAAATGGCGTAACAGCAACCTGTAAAAAAGTAGTTAGAATCATGCAATGATACACTATTTGTGCAGCATATATACGAGCGCTTGGAATGTTTAGAAATCCATCAAATAAGAATAATCCGACAGCTTTAAGGGCAACAACCATCAGTATAGCTATAATAACATGCAACCAAAAACAGTTGTTAAAAGTACGTCGCAATGTGTCTAGTTTTTTTTCACCAAGGCTAACAGATAAATATCTAATTGAGGTTTGGCTCAAAGAAGAATTAAGAAATCCAAGAAGTGTTATTACACCTCCAACCACATCATATACACCATAATCGCTTGCCCCTAAAGAATTTAATATTATTCTAACAGAAACAAGTGCAATTACTAAATTCAATACGAGTCGCGTGTATTGCACAATAGTATTTATTGCAACTCTATTTGCTGTTTACATAGTAAGTATTCGGTGAACACCGTATTGCATGATCTCAAATAAAGCAGTAACTTTGCGCGGCGGCATTGTCATTGCCTTTTTGAGACAAGCATAGGAGGTTTTGCCCTCCACCAGCTCATGCCAATGAGAAGTACACCTTGATTTGACTAAAATTTTAATTCATGTTTATCATCACTCGTCTTCCCAAAACTCAGAAAGAAGAGTATAAAGTTTATCCTTGGGCGTCGTCTTTATGTGTTTCAGCATATAAGAGAGCCAACGCTCCGGATTTTTACCCAGTACCTTACAGGCACCAAACAACGAGAACATCATCGCTGCCCGCCTGCAGACATCCAAGTCTCGGCAGAACAAATAAGACTTCTTGCCCATCGCCATGTCTTAGTTGTAAACAATGTATGGACCAGACATATTTATATATCTCCTTCTTTTATGACAACAACATTATCTGCATAAAATAGTTTTTCACCGTTCTTATTTCTACTTTTTACGACAAACTTAACTTTCGTATTTGGCAAGAGTTTTCGGATTTCACCATTATAGTTACGAGAGTCAAAATATATATTTTCAGGGAATCTGCTTGTTTTGATGAAACAAAACCATTGCTCTTTATGGAAATTTGCTACCAAGATACGGCCTTCCATATAATCAAGCTGGGGAGTTGCTTTAGGTTTTTCGAGTGTTTCTTGCCCTATTAGATACTTACGTGCAAGTTCCAACATCATTGAGGTGAATTCTTTTCGATCTTTAACGGCATATTGACTTTTACCATGAGAAACCCATAAATCCATAGATTTTTGGAATACTTCAACCACACGATCAATCACCCCAGTAACATTCTTTGAAAGCAATAGATTCTCAATTTCCGAGCAATAAGCATTCATAACCCTTGCATTTGAGCAATCTGTAACAGGGAATTTGCCTAAACTATACAAAAACAGTAAGTACAAATGTGCTTTGTAAGTCTTAAGCTGACGTTCTATAAGACCATTTTTAAACCATTCTTCAAATTTATACCATATCATTGCACACAAAAAATATGGTGACTTTGCATGCTTCTTGTTGTATATTTTTCGTTTGTCGTTATCATCACCTGCATACAACTCCAAGAGCTTTGCCTCATGTCTATGTGCTTCATGTGGAGAGGTGAGAAAAGTAGCGACAAATACTTGGGTAATAACCCTAAGATTTACAATTTGATTTTTATTAATGGTTGGCAATGCGGAATACTGCTTGCTTCTACGCTCATAGTATAAGGTAAAATCAGTTTGCTTAGCCAAAAAGAAATCCTCAAATCTTGATGAAATGGTTTCGTTGTCTCAAAAGCTTCCTCCAATACTTGATTTTGCTTATTAGTTCCTCTTACAATTTTGTTAGTTATAGAAATATCCTCTGTACATATTAGCTTTATCAAAACCTGCACTTTCGAGAGCGTTATATTGTCTTTGAATCTGAAAATAGAATTACATGTTTGGCACCCATTAACTACTTGAGGATTGTTAATACTAACAAGCTTATCTCTTATTTGGATGAAATCAGAACATACTATTGTGATTCCATTATTACACATAAGAAACATCTCGGGTTCACCTATGATGGTTTGTTCGATTTCACTATTGACACCACCCCTATTACCAAGATAGTCTCTAACATTGTCGTTGAAAAGTGAGCGACGAATAGTGCCGTCTTCTTTTCCTAACAACTTTAACAGTTCTAGGGCTTCGCATGTGAATGCATACGCTTTTTTGATTTTGCAGTTTTCGTTAACTGTTAGTGGTATTATATCACGAGTGTTAAGTTCAACACAAAAGTCATTTTCTAACTCCTTACAGACCTGAACCAAATGCTTTCCATCAATAACATCTATAGAGATAGCTCCTAAGCAATCGCGACACCCAGCCAAATTATCCTTCATAATCATCTTCAATCCAGCTAGGTGTTCTTCGTCTGGGGTAGTGCCTGCAAAAACATAATAGACCGACAAAGACGGATTCGCATCAAGTTTTCTAATTACATTTTTATCTGAATAAATAAAGTCTTTGAGTTGGCGTAATCTGCCAACCGCATCATTTTCTGGCAAACTAGGCTCAGAAAAGAAATTCTGAACACCAATGCCAAATGTATTGAATTCGGCATTATCAAAGTTAGTTTGTTCTTTAGATTGGATTATAACAAACTCCACCTCTATTTTCTTTGACAAACCAACAATTTGCAATATTTCCTCTTCTGACGAAACAATCTGTCCATTGACTTTTACACCAATTCCATCTAACTTTGCATCATCAGCACCACCGACACAACAACAATCCAATAATTCTGGTTTACCTATAAAGGCACTTGGATCGTCCATACTTAATATTGTATAATTAACAAAGCGTTCAAACTCTCGAGCCTCTTCATGGACGTTTTGGGCATTGTTTATATTCCAAGACTCTAAGAATCTGTTGAAATGGCTCTTTAAAATCAAATCTTTAATCATATTTTCTTTTTGAAGTTTTTTGTTTGTGAGTCATTTAGGGCAAAACCTTTGTAAAGGCACTTTTGCAAGTGCCCATATATTTAGTTGTTAAATTTTATTGTCAAGATCTCTCTTAAAACAATTATAAAGCAATCTTTCTTACTTTATTTGCTTCTTTTATTACATATACTCCACGAGGAAGCGATTTGAGGATATTTCCGTAACTTTCCGCAACATTCTCTGCGGCTATACGCTGAATTAGAACTCCGTTGGCAGAATAGATGAAGACGTCCCCCTTTGCTGCTTCCGTTTCTGGTACATTGATACCTGATGGTTCTGTTGTACCCAAAAGAGTATAAGCATCTTCTATGGTGTTGTAATAGTAAGCCTTTATAGAAGTTAAACTCTTTCCTTCGAGGGCAACCGCTGCCTGTGGAACCAATATGTGGTATGTAGTCTTAGATTGGCTGAATATTGGCTGCGTGGTCTCATACCTATAATCTGCGCCATCCGCGACAATTTCCAATTTAATCTTGTTTTGGAAATTATTGGTTGAAGGGTTGACAAAGTTCATCTCAAACGCTCTTCCAGAAACGGTTTTACCGAAAGGATTCTCAACCTCTATGATGTCTTTTTCTAAATACAGTTTAGGATCTCCCAAATGATTGTCGGGAACAATTATCTCAGCCTTGCCACCATTGACTTTTACTTCTACTTCTGTAGGAGCGGAAATCCACACTTTGCTCCATGTGGGTTCTATATCTGACTTGGAGTATAATACCAACTTATAGATGCCATCTTCAAGAGTTGTAGGCAACGCAAAATCCAAGTGACGTGTTTCCGCAAACTTGTTTCCGGCGCTCAGTCCATAGGTACGTTGACGCAGGATGTCGATAAATTGGCCGTCTTTTTCAAGTCCCCAACCATAGTTTACGGTCGCTTTCTGCAAACTATAGTTTCTGAGATTGCAACTGAGCGTGAACTTCTCGCCCAAATTTACTGTTATCTGTCTCAGTAAGGTGTCCATATTCAAGATGATAGCTTCCTCAGAAATACATCTCTGCAATGGATAGTCTGTGTATTCTGGTGTAGGGTAGCAGTTGATGACCATAGCTTGTGTGGCGTTATAGCAAACGCCACGACCACCTGGCTTAGTACCACTTTGATTGAGCACATTGATGTCTGCAAACTTATCACCACTACCAGAATGTCCGAAATTCACATGATACTTGCCTTCTGAATCAAGACCATCAATTACAAACATGTGCCCAGCTTCTGTACCATCAAACAGCCATGTGCCACGGTAGAATACAGGATGGCCTGCTCGAAGCTGCGTATTCAGCATTTCTATCCACTCTGCTGTAGAATAGTGTTGCCGACGCAAATATCTTGCATTCTTAGAAATATGGAGGTTGTGCTGCAAGCCATAAAGCATCTTTGCATAATTATTGATAGATGTTGCCGAGCCATATTGCGCATACATTGCAGCACCACAAGCATATACTAAATCAGCAACAGCCTTGGCTTGTTGTTCGGTATATTCATCTCGATAATCTTCTTTGATATTATCCCAGTCAAAAATGTAGTTTTCAAAATCAACATCCACTGCATACTTATTTGCTCCGCTTTGGTACGAAACACTTCCATAACCATGGATAGGTTGTTTATACTTCGTTAGTATCTGCGCAACAGCCACAGGTCCACATCCAGCCGCTGAATTATCTGGGCAACTGTTATTATACGGTGCTGTCTGACTATACTTTGTTGTAAGCATTGGCACAACTTCTTGTGCCGACACAGCTATATTACAAAAAAGTAATGTAGCAGCAAGCAACCTTGTTGATGAAATCTTTCTTTTACTTATCATACTTTATCAATTGTTAAGTATATCACCAATACAGCGTCCCCGTTATTTTCCAAGCAGTTACGCGTTTAGGTTTAGAAAAAATGAGTTACTATAGTTTTTAGAGCGAAGAGAAACCTAAGCGCACCCCGTCACCTCACTTGTTTTCTCAACATTGAAAAATGGAAGCATAGCCCGATAGTCCTTATCCCCGTCTTTCATGCGAGTAAGGATATCCTCTATGTACCTACCAAAAATCAAATTGTTCATCTTGCAGCTTTCATATAGAGAATACATGAATCTTAGATTTTCGGCGGGCAAGCCGCTATGGCTTTTCACATTAATCGCCGTTAATCGAACATTAATCGGTCGTTAATACTTTTGGACTATCGCCGTCAATCGGACGGTAATAGTAAATGCTCCCCATCGCAGTATCGCTCTGCGCTTTGCCGCCACTCGGATGGGGATCGGGATTCTGTTAGTACAGGGTGTATTTGTTACGTCAAATTTTGGAGGAAAAATCCGCTGAAAAACTTGGTGGGAGACATAGATGGACGGAAATACTGGCGGCTCGTACATGGTGGAATCTAGCGGGCAAGCCGCCAGAATTTTTCACATTAACCGTCGTTAATCGAACATTAATCGGGGGTTAATATTTTATAGCCGTCAGTCTGACGTCAATCGTCATTAATGTCTGGGTTGAACATATCGTCCGTTAAAACTTACGCCACACCATCTTGTTGACAATGCCCACGTAACTCTGTACAATCTTTACCACCTTGGTGCTGACATTCTCGTCCACATAGTCGGGAACAGGGATACCATGCTGGCCGTCTCGACAGAGCTCGACGGCAGTATCAACGGCTTGGAGCAATGACTTCTCGTCGATACCAGCAATGATGAAGTCACCCTTGTCGATGGCTTCGGGACGCTCGGTAGAGGTACGGATGCAGATGGCGGGGAAGGGGTGGCCGATGCTGGTGAAGAAAGAGGATTCTTCGGGAAGGGTGCCGCTATCGCTGACGACGGCGAAAGCGTTCATCTGGAGGCAGTTGTAGTCGTGAAAGCCGAGGGGCTCATGCTGAATGACACGCGGGTCGAGCTGGAAGCCTGAGGCGGCAAGACGATTACGGGAGCGGGGGTGGCAACTGTAGAGGATGGGCATGTCGTATTTCTCCGCCATCTTGTTGATAGCAGTGAAGAGGGAGAGGAAGTTCTTCTCCGTGTCGATATTTTCCTCGCGATGGGCGGACAGGAGAATGTACTTGCCTTTCTCCAGGCCGAGGCGTTGGTGGACGTCGCTGGCCTCGATATCGGCGAGGTTGTTGTGGAGGACTTCCGCCATGGGGGATCCTGTGACATAGGTGCGCTCCTTAGGCAGACCGCAGTCGGCGAGGTATCTTCTTGCGTGCTCAGAGTAGGCCATATTCACGTCGGAGATGATATCGACGATACGGCGGTTGGTTTCCTCGGGCAGGCACTCGTCCTTGCAGCGGTTGCCGGCCTCCATGTGGAAAATGGGGATATGGAGTCGCTTTGCTCCGATAACGCTGAGGCAGCTGTTGGTGTCGCCTAGCACTAATACGCCGTCGGGCTTGGTCTGGGCGAAGAGCTTGTAGGAGCAGTTGATGATGTTGCCGCAGGTAGCGCCAAGGTCATCACCGACAGCATCCATATAGACCTCGGGCTCTGCGAGCTTCAGGTCCTTGAAGAAGATACCGTTGAGGTTGTAGTCGTAGTTCTGGCCTGTGTGGGCGAGAATCACGTCAAAGTACTTGCGGCACTTGTTGATGACGGCGGCGAGACGGATGATCTCGGGGCGCGTGCCGACAACGATAATCAACTTTAATTTGCCGTTGTCTTTAAACTTAATATCTGAATAATCAAATTTGGGTTGCTTTTGCATAAGACTTTAATTGGATATTTTTGCGCTACGCGCAAGGGGGGGGTAACATTAATCGTCATTAATCAGTAATTAATCTAACATTAATATAAAATGTTTAGATATATACAGGCTGACGAAATTGGACGTAATGGGGTTGCGCTATGCGCAAGGGTTGAACATTAATCACCGTTAATCGATAATTAATCTAAATTAATACTAAAGGGTACACAGGGAAGACCGTGAGACCAAGGGTGGGTACTCGTCAGAGGCTGGGTATTGACGAAGAAGGATGTCGTAATTTTTATTGAATACACGATTCATATTCTTGTCAATCAAGAAGCACTCGTTGGTATCCTCATCGTACGCCCATCGTTCTCCTATCAAGTCTTTCTCTCCGAAATTAATCAATAGACCTATCGGTTTACGAGTTAAACGAAGATAGTTGCAAAGTTGAGCACGATGGGCTGGAAGCAACTGAACAACGGACTTTAGCTCCACTATAACATCACCGACTAAAAGGTCTATCTTGTACTTCTTGGCCAATTTATGGTCTTTATAGTAGATCTCAACCTCTTGTTCTCGTTTATGGGGAATGGCGCGCTGCTCCAATTCCCAGCTTAGCGTTTCTTGATAAATAGGCTCCAACAAGCCCCACCGCATTTCGGTATGGACCGTCATTGCTGAGCCTATGATCTGATAGACAAGATCCTCATATTTCCCAAGGTTCATCATCGAAAAGTATTAATGAATGATTAATGTTCGATTAATGGCGATTAATGCTGAGAAAACACTGGCAGCCATCTTTCCGCAAAGGTAACAATAATAATTCATTATACTTCCCTTACAAGTACTTTATTTCTGTTCCACAGGATCAAAGTAGGTGTCGGGCCTGTTCGGATCGAATATCTCGTTGCAATACATGACGGTGACGAGGTCTTCGGTGTCGGAGAGGTTGATGATGTTGTGGGTGTAGCCGGGGAGCATGATGACGGACTGGATTTTGTCACCACTCACCTCGTAGTTGAGGACTTCGTCGGTACCTTCCTTGCGGAGCTGGATGAGGCCGTGGCCCGAGACGACGATAAACTGTTCCCACTTGGTGTGATGCCAATGCTCTCCCTTGGTGATACCGGGCTTGGAGATGTTGATGCTCACCTGTCCGCAGTTGAGGGTGTGGACGAGTTCGGTAAACGATCCACGTGGATCTACATTCATTTTCAAATCGAAGATCGCTTTTTCTTTGGGCAAGTAGCTCAAGAAGGTGCTGTACAAGCGTTTGGCGAACGAGTCGGCAGGGATCTCGGGAATCATCAAGGTCTTGGGCATATCGGCAAACTGATGGAGCAGGGCTACGATTTCGCCGAGGGTTGCTTTGTGGGTAACGGGGCAATAGCAGTAGCGGCCTACTTTTTCGAACACAGATTTCACAGATTGAACAGATTTTTCATTATCCGTGCTACCTGTGGTATCACCATTCATGGGGATGACTTCCAGGCCGTTAAACTCGCAATGGTGCTCCTCGCCCTTCAAGGCGTGGATCATCTCCTCAACAAGGTCATCGATGTAGAGCAGTTCGAGTTCTACCGACGGGTCGTTGACGGTGATGGGGAGGTCGTTGGCGATGTTGTTGCAGAAGGTGGCTACGGCACTGTTATAGTTGGGGCGGCACCATTTGCCGTAGAGGTTGGGGAAGCGATAGACCAGAACTTTGGATCCCGTCTCCTTTCCATACTCCAGAAACAGGTCCTCACCAGCTTTCTTGCTGCGACCGTACTCGCTATTACCGAAACGGCCTGTCAAGGACGCTTGCTGAGAGCTGGAGAGCATCACGGGGCAAGTATTCTTATGGGTCTTCAGTGTGTCAAGCAAGGTGGAGGCGAAGCCGAAGTTACCCTTCATGAACTCGTGATTGTCCTTGGGGCGGTTGACGCCAGCGAGATTGAACACGAAGTCACATTCCTTGCACCATGTGTCGAGTTGGTCGGGGGTGGAGTCAAGGTCGTATTCAAAGACTTCCTCGATTGACAAGTCGCCGTAGCAACGGGCCTTGCCGTCTTTGATGTTATTGAGTTGGGCGCAAAGGTTCTTGCCGACGAAGCCTTTGGCACCAGTTACTAATATACGCATGTCGTTTATATTTTGAACACAGATTGCACACCACTGTTCTATTAGCGAACACGGATTGCACGGATTACACGGATTTAGAAATATCTGTTAGATCCGTTATATCTGTGTTCGTAAAACTTTTGAAGTCTGTGTTCGAAAGATTACTGCACGAAGTTGCCCTCGCCTTTCAGTTCTTTCTGAATATACTCCAAGGAGGCGATCTTGGCCTTGGTTTCCTCAAGGTTCAGGCGGTAGGTGTTGTCAGAGTTGAACTCTTCGATCTCGGAACGCTTCGTGTCGCCCTCCTTGAAGAACTTGTCGTAGTTCAAACCACGGTTGTCGGCGGGTACACGGTAGAAGTTGCCCATATCCTCGGCCTTGGCGCACTCCTCCTTGGTGAGCAATGTCTCATACATCTTCTCTCCGTGGCGGATGCCGATGACTTTGATATCCTCCTTCTTACCACCGAAAAGCTCGCAAACGGCCTCGGCCTGGGTTTGGATGGTGCAAGCGGGGGCTTTCTGTACGAGGATATCGCCGTTGTGTCCGTGCTCGAAAGCGAAGAGGACGAGATCGACGGCCTCCTCCAGCGACATGATGAAGCGGGTCATCTTGGGCTCGGTCAGCGTGATGGGGTTGCCATTGCGAATCTGGTCTATCCACAGGGGAATGACAGAGCCACGGGAGCACATCACGTTGCCGTAGCGGGTACAGCAGATCTTGGTATTGCCTGAGTAGCGACTCTTGGCGACGGCGATCTTCTCCTCCACGGCCTTGGTGATACCCATGGCGTTGATGGGATAGGCGGCCTTATCGGTAGAGAGGCAGATAACAGCGCCTACACCAGCCTCGATGGCGGCAGTCAGGACATTGTCCGTACCGATGACATTGGTTTTGACGGCCTCCATCGGGAAGAACTCACAGCTCGGGACCTGCTTTAATGCTGCGGCATGGAAGATGTAATCTACGCCAGGCATGGCATTGCGGCACGACTGCAAGTTGCGTACGTCTCCGATAAAAAACTTGATCTTGTTTGCCACGTCAGGGTATTTCACCTGGTACTCGTGACGCATATCATCCTGCTTCTTCTCATCGCGGGAGAAGATGCGGATTTCTCCGATATCCGTACGGAGGAAGCGGTTCAACACTGCGTTACCGAAGGATCCTGTTCCTCCAGTAATCATGAGAGTTTTTCCTGCAAAAATGCTCATAATATAATTTTTTTTGTTCTTACGAATAATATGACAACATAAATGTTGTGGTGTTTTTTTACATTAATCACCGTTAATCGAACGTTATCGTTTATTAATACTTTTGTTTGACTTCAGAATGATATCAATCATCTTTAATACCTGGATTGTTAACATTAGTCGGTATATTTGTAGCATCATTCAGCGTTCTTGCTTTTTTTAGAAAAGGAATGGAACTGCTGATAGGCTTCCCGGGCATTGGGTGCTACAATATGATTGCCACCGAAGATGTTGATGATGATCTGTGGATCTTTGTACTGCTTGAGTTTGTCGAAGACGGCCTGTACGATGCGGTCTTCCAAAACGGCATCAGATGGCTTCGCCTGTGGTTCCTCTAACTGCTCCGCCTTGGAAGACGGGGCTTCCTGCTCTTTTGCAGAGACTTCGGTTGATGCCGAGGCGCGAGAGTCAAAAAACAGGTCAAAAGGTCTCCAGTGACGTCGTTCAGATGATTTGCATTGCTTATAGCCAAAGTATGCTGCAGCGGCTATTTGGGCTATCATTATCTCTATTCCGATCATGGCGATTAATGTTTGGGGTGAGACTTACGGCGAGCTATTAAAGCATCATTGATGCGGGCGCGAATGTTGTTCACGCTTCTACCAGAAGTGATGTTGGTGGCGAAGGGCAACAGGAGCTGGATGAAGCTACTCCTTACGACGATTTCCTCGGTGAGTTTGGTCTCTTGATCGAGCATGGAGACGACAACCAAGGCAAGCTCTGTGGCGTTGTTGCAGTCACGAATCTGAGCGAGGAAGGCCGGGAGGCATTCCTCGCCAATGTAGAGGGCGAGTTTCCTGGCCTCAGGGGAGTCGACCTCGGGAGATTCGGCATCGGAAGAACTGTCTTCAGCAGCTTCCTTCTTGCTGAGTATTTTCTCGGCAAACTGGTCGCCATTGAAGTTTTGCACGGCCTTTGTGGCGTTGGGCAGAACCTGGACGATACTGTCGTAGATGCTAATTTTTACGTCGTTCATAATGCGGTTTTGGTTATTTATGAGAAAATGGGTAAATGAATTGCGAACGGAATGAATGGATTATGAATGGATTATAAACAGATTGTAAACGGTTATGAATGGATTTGCATTCGGTTGTACCATTGCATACCTTTGCAAACGTTATCAGCAACGCAGCTGACAAAGAAAATCATTTTCAACTTCAAAAACTTTCAAGGCAATGAAACAAAATCGCAGTCCCACCAAGTCCG